>Ga0208744_1000288_pt1 | contig 20872 bp, 35 predicted proteins | sample CryBogCBH24Aug09_FD_184620 | JGI IMG/M metagenome (GOLD analysis project Ga0208744, IMG submission 184620) | Freshwater microbial communities from Crystal Bog, Wisconsin, USA - CBH24Aug09 (SPAdes) (version 2) | ecosystem: Environmental > Aquatic > Freshwater > Lake | place: Crystal Bog...
CCACATGACTTTTTGGTCACTGGATATAATAGCATCTGTGATAATGGGCTTGGCATAACGATTACCATAGACCACAGGAAGTTTATTATCTGTGGCGGGGCCTAACTGTATTTCTGTGCCACTTTGTGCTGTGCTTTGTTGTGGTTGTTTGAATAGCAAACTACTAACAGCATAGGTCACAGCCAAGTCAATGGCAAAACTTGCGGCCGCATAACCAAAAGCACCTAAGGCAGCACCTGCCATCAATGTGTCGCCGAATACTGCGGCTAAGATCAAACTTGAGGGCATAATTTTCTCCTATCCCATATAATTTTACTAGTCAATTCTGACATACATGCGTCTCCTCAAGATAATCAAATCCAAACTTTTTATAGTCTAGATCTGGACTGTTGACCATTTTGCTTATGGTGAAATATTCTATTTGATTTCTACGCATCAATTCATCACCATATTCTCGATATTTTTTTAATAATCTATAACCTGCGGTGCTGCCACGATGTTCAGGCTTGACCCAATAGGCCAATTCATTCATAAACTTTATGGTTTGATCCCAAATGTTCAAACTGTATAAGGCCATGATCATGCCAGTGACACCCTCGTCATCTTCGCTTAATAATATTAAGCCATGATTCTTTTCAAGAATAAACTTGACTGCGTGTTGAGCAGTTTCTTCATTCAAATATTGATGTGCCTTTAGGGGACTATTTTTTTTATACTCCCTTAACATACTATAAATTTCTTCGCAGTCTTCTATCTGTGCTTGTCTAACTATCATACCGGTAAACCAAAGTTAAATGTTGTGTCATAAATGGCATTGACTCTATCCATGCCTGTGTCATACAGGGGATTAGTGGGTAATCCTGTGTCAGGATCATAATTGGGATTGACGTTCTTATTCCAACTGGCTCCATTAGTATGACGGCCTGCTGTTCTATTTTCTAAAATACTCTTATAACTTGAACACTTCAACATCAAAATAAATGTGTCATCTTGATCCACGCGATTTTCACTGATGGTATAACTGGTAACAATGCCAGTATAGCGTAGTTGGGGTGTGTCAATTAGTTGGTAATTTTCATTGTAAAAACCACGCCAGATCTGAACTTTTGAGCCCTTAATACCCGCATGATATGTCATATTATCAGGATTTAGACCCACTTCTAAGACCAGGCGTATCTTGTTGGGATCAATGCCCTGTAGAACAATCTGTGTGTCATAACTGGTTACACTCAAATCTCTTTGGTGACCACTGATGCTGACCAAACCACCTAGGCCTGTGTATGTGCCCACAGCAATTGAACTTACACCATTTTGATCAGTGACTGTTTCATTTTGAAAACTGGTGGACACACAATAGACTGTGCTGGTGGTGTTTAAGGGATCAGTGATGGTTAGTTTAACAAACTCCGCATCTCTGATTATGTTGCCAGCCAGTGCGGCATCAATGGCAGGAGTGAATATGGTCATTAAACATCTCCAGTGAATTCATATAGGGTAAATGGTCCACTCCAAGTGACCAAGGCTGTTGATCCACCAGGATTAAGTTTATACACAGGTGTGTTATTACAAAACACATTGAACTCTACAGCATTGCCCACAACAATATGACCATTCGCAGTGGCTGTGGTCAATGAACCAAATGCTGGACGATGTGTGGTCACTGTGACTGTGCTGGTGGTGCCACGAGTGATATCATACTGTGAAGTCACAGGATAGGGATAGCCCACTACCTGTAGGAAATCACCCTTGCGGAACAAATAGGCACTGGAACTCATTGTGGGCAGGTTGGTTAGAGTCATTTGATTACCAGTCCAACTGCTGACAGTGATTGAACTAATTTGTGTTGCGTTCATATCTCCCTGATAGGCAAAGATATAGCTCAATCCTGATGTGGCTCCAGTTGCGGTGCTAAAACTCACAACCTGTGGTGTGCTACGATCCAATCTATCAATGTCTTCTATTAGACTACGCACAGTTTCATAGGGCAACATGGCAGGAATGGTCAAGGTCAACTTCCATGGATTGCGAGTCACTGTTTCATTGATCTTGGCTACTTCACTACGAGTATATTGTATACCCATGACACGGCGACGATTAATGTCTAATGTTTCTGCTAGGTTAATTATTGATTGAAATCCTGTGCTCATTATCTATTCCTCATTGGCAATTCACGGCGTGCTTGCTCTGTCATACCAAACATGGTTAATCTATTTTCATAGAACATCTGTGCCACCGATTTACTATCTATGGCATTGATGTTGTAGTTGTGTGTAATGTATTGGTCACCACTGCCACCACTCATAACACTGCTTAATTGGCTGTTAGGTATTACAGTTCGGCCACCCACTCCTGTGATAATTTCAGGACCTTTTTCACCTACTAGAACTGGTTGGTTATTGGGAACAACACCACCTTCAGCAAATCCTAAAAAACTGGCAATGCCCGCAAGACTAAAACCAGTGCTAGCACCTGCGGCTTTGAAAACATTAGCAGCCGCTGCCTTTAATGCTATTAATTCTAAATCTTGAATAACACTTTTGGCAAAATCACTAAAATTCATCTTACCTGTTTTAACAAAATTGCTTAACATTGAATCCATGTTATTGGTCACAGCATTAAACACATCTTTGGCCTGTGTGGCAGCATTGGTGGCATTTTCAACATAACTTCTAAATGCTTCTTCAAAACCCACATTAAAATCTCGAGATTTTTCTGTAAGTTCTTTTTGTTTATCAATGATAGGTTGATATTTTTCTCGCATATCATCTAAAACTTTATTAATTTCTTCTTGACTTAATTTTTGATTTTTGATCTGTTCAATATTTTTAATTAAGGCTTCACTTTCAATATCACGTTTTTTATAAATTGATTCTATGGCCTTTTCATCCGAAGTCATGGTTAATTCGGCTATTTTTTCCTGTAGGGTAATTAATTCTTTACTGGCCTTTAGATCTTCTTCAGAAAATAATTTGTTAATTTCGTGAACTTCTTTATCTAACTCTAATTGTCTTGCCACTGCGGCAGCTCGTTGTGCCTGTAGATCTCTGGCTTTTTCTAATATTGGAATTTGAGCAGCCAATGTGCCCACAGTTTTAGATTCCTCGCTTTCTGGACGAGCCATTCTAGCACTTTTTAATTTGGCATTTACTTCATCAATCTTTTTAGCATAATCATCATTGACCTTAGTGGCTGCTTCAATGGCTTTTTGTTCAGCCTTACTTTTTTCGATATTTTGATCTTGAACTGCCATTTTGGCAATCATGCGTCTTTGATTTTCGATAAAATTCAAAGTATTTTCGCGAATAGCCGCATTAAGTCTAGCATAGGCCGTATAGACTTCATTTTGACCACGACTGGCCTCCATGGTCTTTTTGGTAGTTTCTTCTTGTGCGGCAGCGGCTGCTCTATTTGTTTCAACATTTTCTTTTAAAGCAGAATCCATTAATTTTTGGACTCCAAAAAATGTAACCAAGGCTACAACAGCTTTGGCAATAATATTCAATAATGCCCCGATGCCAGTGGCATTCATAGCCAATGTTTCTGCTATAGATAGGGCTTTCAATGCCTGAATAGTATCATAAATTAAAACAATTAATTTACCAAAACTGCCAACCAAACCTAAAACCCAACCAGCCATACCCACTGCTATTACAGCTCCAAGAACTGGGATTATTGCTCTAAATCCATTAGCAACTTCATCCACTGTTATATAAAATTTAGCAAATGTGGCCAGCATGGGTTCAAATGCTTCCAAGAAACCTAATTTAAGTTCCTGTTGAAGCATGATTAATTTTTTATAGGCTTCATTACCCGCATAGGTCGCACCCATTAAGGCATCTTGATCTTCTATAACACCTCTAATGCCTGCTCCAAATCCTATCATACCATCGGCAATATCTTTTAATGGAATGCCACGGAAAGCACGGCTTAATAATTCAACTTCAATACGACTGCGTTCGGCATTTTCTGGCATTGATGCCAAGGCTGCGATGGTCTTTTCAAATATTTCTTTATCAGTTAGATTCTTAAGATCCTGTAGACTAATGCCCAATCTTTCAAAAGCCACTTGCTGTTGTAGACCACCTTGACGAGCTTGATCCAATTTTTGATAAAACATTTCAATGCCCACAGCGGCAGCACGAGTGGATCCGCCTGCGGCAACAACAGCAGTTTGAAATTTTTCAAATTCAGGAACAGTAAACCCCACAGCACGAGCAGTTTGTTCAATGCTGACAGCAAAATCAATGGCTGATTTGGCAAAACTTACACCAACCAAACTTAACAATATATTTTTTAATGAGTTTAGACCTGATTCTAAATCACTGACTCCAGAACGGCTGTTGGTAAACTTTTCCATTTCAGCAGTGCTATTATTAATGCTGGCTTGAAGACCATTAAAACTAGTTTGTAATTTACTAATTTGTTGAGCCACATCATTGAAAACCTTTTGCGCAGTGGAGCCAAAGGTGTTAATACTGTTATTAACTTTTTGTAACCCGGCTTGAAATTGACTGTCGTCCAGCGTTAGTGAAATGCTTATATCAGCCATTGTCTAGTGTCCTTATTTCTTATTGCCAATCTGTTTGGCTGTTTTTATAATTAAATCTCGAGCAAATTCCACGGTGGGTTTGGTCATACCTTCTGGAGCTTGTTCGCTACCACGCATTTGGCCATCTCTAAATCCACGACCAGCATCTAAAACAAAAGCATAGGGGTAATCTGCTTCTACAGTATTTCTATTTTTTAATGAAGTATTGTGTCTAGCATTACCACCATTAAATGGAGCGATTGGCGTATTTTTTACATATTCAGTATAAATGGCAGGCATAGATTGATCTACAATTTTTTGTAGGTTTTTGATTTTTAAATTTAATTGACTTTTATCAAATTTAATTTCTATACTATTTGCCATTTTGCTTTTCCTTAAATGTTGATAATACATCCTTAAGATCTTCTTGCCGATATTCAGGAATACGACCTTGAGATCTATCTGATCGATATTTCTCAAAACTTAATGACACATCCAAGACCATGATATCCAAGGTTGTGGCACGTTTTAACACCTCACTGGGCAAGAGTCCATACCTCTCACCCAATCTATCTAAAGTAACAGCAGTATAGACTTCAGGCGACTTTTCATCAAAGTCGCTGCCTGTTACTTTCCCAATTGTGTAACTAACTTACTAAATGCCGCAACTAGAACATTACTGGGTAACATATAACCATCTGTAATCACAGGAGTGGCATCTTCATCTAAAATCATATCCTTCATGATTTGACCCATAGTGGTAATATCTTGTGTGCCACTGGCGGCAAACTTTAAGAAAGTTTCCATGGGTTGACGATCATAGACGTAAAAGTCCAAAGGCTCACCATATTTTTCCACGATTTCTTCATCGTCAATGGTAAGTTTGATTAATTCCGCTTGTTTTGCTAATGCTTTTAGTTTCATATCTTTATATCTCCCGTTTTAGATAATGTATTAGGGCCAATGCGAATATATATCTGCCTTCAGCCTTATCTAAATCGCCCTGTGCGTGGCGTAGTTCATTTAATCCTTTGGCCAACTCTGCTTCCAAACTTTGTAGCAGTTCAGCCTTGGTGTGATCTTCAAATTTCATATCCGCATATCCCTATAAGTTATATTTATTCATTCAAAAAAAAAGGGGCAAGTTATCGCCCCCTTTAGTGATCCAACTAATCTTATGAATTAAGCTGTGCCAGTGTTGTAGATACCATCCACTTCAATAATTAGAGGTGTGATATAAACAGGTTGATCTGGGTTCACTTTTGGTGCTAGACCAGAAAGGAATCCTGAACCACTAACTTGGTTAGTGCTAGCACCACCCCAATAGTATTGGAAGTAGACCTTGGTTTTGTTGTTGCTTAGACCAAACACGCCCTGGGTGGCAGCAGTAGACAAATAATTTGTAGTTGTGCTACCATAGCCTGAGCCATAGAATGATGTGTCATCAACAACCAACTGTAGGTTGATGCTGTTTGTTGCTGGAGTAACTGCGACCTTTTGGCCTGGGTTATCCAACTGCTTCCAACGGAATACACCGTTGTTGTTTGTGATAGTTACATCTTGTAGTGCTGGAATCGCTAACACACCAGTTGCTGTGGTGCTAGTAATAGTTGCTGTAGAGATGTATAAACTAACAAACTGACCTGGACTGCTAACATTAATGTTTGCCATTTCTTTTTCCTTTTGTTAAATTACTTGTAATCTAGATAGATCAAATGTGATGCGATAGCGTTGACTATTCTTCACATACTGTTGTTGTATGGCATGTTCTCGAAGATAATATCCATACTGCTTAAAAAGCGGGTCATCAATGAATACAGTGAATATTGCCAACATGTTCTCCACGTAGGGATTATCTTGTTGAGTCACTAGATACATTTCCACTCGATCTTTAACGGTATACACATGACTGCCGGGTGTTAGCCCATTGCCATTTTGTATTCTTTCTGCTTGATACACTTCAGCCACATAGATGCCTTCACTGATAACATTCTCGTTGGCGGGAAAGTTAAAGAAGACTTCTAAGTATTGGGTGCCAGTGGTCGTTTGACAATAATTTGTCAAAGTGTTCTGGACCTGTGCTTGAGTGAATAAAGGCATTAGAAATATCTCCTATCACCTTCAAAGAAGTTGACATCAGCCAACCAACTTTGTTGATAAGTGCCAATAACAGGATGACTGGGATTAGTAACCATGGTATTCATCAAATCATAGTAATATGATTCTTGAATAGCCTTCTCCCATTCTTCCTCAAAACGTCTGCGAGCGAAGTCATAGTTTTTAGCATCCTTTTCATTGATGTTGGAATTATCTGTGACCAAGGTCTGATAGAATATTTCCACAGCCTTGAACACTTCTAACCTAATCAATGTTTGGTTTTGCTTGACTAATTGTGCGGGATTGAATGCTGTGACAGTTACTCCAGAAATGGGGTCACTTTTATAATAGAAAGCACCTAGAGTGCGTTCTACGTAGAGTGGCCACCATCCGAATTCAAACATGTTCAACATTTCAATTGACGCTTTGGGGAAATAAACAGCAGATAGTTCATAGTCCTGATCACTTCCACCACCACTAGGATTACCAGTTGGATAGACCTGTTGTAGACGACGGTAAGCCGCACGGTCATAAAACGCCACATCACTGGGTTGTGCCAAGGATATGCGATTTACTCCACCAGGTTGTAGGGTAGTGTCAGTATATGCTAAAAAACTTGCTATTGCCATATTTTTTCTCCTAGACGGGCATCATCGATGCCCTCATCCTTAAGCAATGTTAATTGCGATACCACGAGCTTGGTCAACAACACCGGCACCAAAGTAGCCAAGTCCTGTGATCCAAGTTTGTAAGCCACCGTCCTTGTCACCCATAGAGATGTCAAGACCTTTAACCATAACTGTTGTAATAGCTTGAGGACCGATAGCTGCACCAACTGAACTAGCTGTAACGCTGGTTCCGTCAATGAAACGACTAGCGACACTAGCTTGTAGGAATGTTGTGAAAATCACAGTGCATCCATACAAGTTGCGTAGCATACCAGTGGCCAATAGCTCATCACCAAGTGCTGTTAAACCAGCATTGATGCTTGTGCCGCCTTGGCTACCAGGAGCATAAACTGCGCCACCTGTTAGTTCGCTCAACAAACGTTGTTCTTCGTTAGGACCAAGAATAACTGTTGGACGTCCAGGGTTACGTGATTTTCTCCATGCCTTGATCACGTTACGAACCATGCCAGCCACTGTGTTAGCTGTGTAGTCACTGTATGTGATTGTGGCAGTAGAACCTTCTGCGATTAGACCTTGTGCCGCGTTGGCTTGAATACGAGCAAAACCGTCTGTGACTGGAGTGCTGGAAACACTGTAGTAAGCCACTGTTTGTGTATTAGCAAAACCAGCTAGGCTTGTGTCACCAGAACTTACTACGCTAGGATTGCCAACAAATGCGCCAGTGATACGTTGGTCAACTTTTTCAGCAAAGCTCATGCCTAGTTCTGTGCCTAGGTTAGCTGCCAAGTCGAAAGCAGTTGTCCATCCCAAGAACTTACTGAATGCTGTCATGGCCACAGCAGGAGTTGCTACAACTTCCTTAGCAGTGATCTGAGCAGTTTGTTCAATACTGGTTAGAGTAGAATAAGTTGGGTTTGTGTTGCTGTCCACGTAGTCACCATAACTGATAGGTGCCATGTGTGGAACTTTGTAGGTATTACCTTGGTTAGGCATTACCACGTTGGTCATGTTAACTAGACCTTGTGATTCGTGTAGAACCTGAATTGCGCTGTTCTGGATAGTTTTTTCAAATGCGTTTGATTCACCAGAACTTCCGCCGATAAAATAAGCCATTTAAGTCTCCTTTAATTTATACTATGGGCTTGTTCATTGAAACGCTCATATGCTTAAGACTACGGCCGCCTATGCCCATGCTTTCTTTCCACTTTTTCCAACCTTCTGGATCAGTGGCAGCATCAGGAATATCATTAGGATCACGCAATACACCTTGACCGAAACGGGTTCCAGTGCCTGTGCGTCCTTCGTCAGCCGCTAGTTTGGGGCGAGATTTCAATATGTCACCTGCTAATTGGTCCAATGTGTAGGGATTGCCTTTGCTATCCAAACGCACAGCACCATTAGCACCTTTTACATAGAAGTTGCCAGACTCATCATAATCAATGTTTGATTCAAATAGGTTGGTTGCGATATCCAACATATTAGGATCAAATCCTGCCTTAATAGCAGTTTCTTTGATTTGACTTTGTAGTGTAGTTTGACGAACAGCACGGTCTTTTTGTTCCAATTGTCCTTGTAGACCTTGGATCATTTGACGTAGTTCTGCCATCTCACTTGACACTTTACCTGACTTTGCTTCTTTGGGCGAATCGGAGCCACCGGATTTTTGTCCTTGTGTTAGACTTTCAATGAATTTGACAGCGTCTTTGGGTTTAGCAAAATCGACGCCAGCAACTTTACTGAGTGCCTGAAGGACTTCCATTTGACCTGATTTACGAATAGCACCTAAATTAGGCACATCATGTTCAACTGGAGTTTGATCACTCAAAATGGCATTATTACCCTGTTGAGCGTTCTGGTTTTGACTGTTCGGAGTCACCGCATTTGATGTTCTATCCATCTTAATTTTTCCTTTAGAGTTTAAGGGCGTCAAGCCCGGTGATCTAGTTTAACGTGGCCAGATCAACCACGATAGAATTTTTATCTACCCACGCCCAACATGATCAATTGACGTGCTAAGGGGTCGTTGGTCGTAACACCCTTGTCCTGTATTTCACTATCAAAGATATCATCACTTTCAGTTTCTTTGACCATCCGATCTTGGTTATCACCACTGGCTGACCAGTCTGCGGCATTGGTTTGTGGAGTTTCCACACTTTGACCAATCAAGGCCAAATACTTGGCCGTTTCTTCAGGTGGTGTAATTAGTTTGATCACTTCTTTGTCAATAATGTCTCGAACCACTGGGTTGGTGCCACTCAATGTTTGTGCTGTTTGAAGCAGGGCCATCTTGAACTGTAGATCCTTGTCTTCGTAATCTGTGTTATAGATAATGTCGCCAACCCAACGACTGTCCATGAACATGGCAGCCATTTTTAATATGTTTTGTTCTGCGGCTTCCATACGGCGAGCACGTTGGCTGGCCTTACGGTGTAGGGCACGACGTTCTTCAATAATGGAGATACCGCTTTGTGTTTGTCCACGATAGGTTCTAATTGATCCACGTCCCAATAATCCGTCCATACGGTCAATGATTGAGGCCTGTTGTTCACGGATCTGTGCGATATCTTGGACTGGTATGCCAATAGCTTCTAATTGGTCCTTGTCAGCACGAACAATACCGCCACCACCAGCTGGCACACGAACTCCTGCTGCCGCACGAATTAGGGGTTTGCTGAAACGCACTGAATCATAGGCTTCACATTCTAACTTGAACATTTCACGCTGAACATCAGCGGCTTCCTGTAGATCACTTACACCAAGGTCACTGCGACGTTGATCCTGACGTGCCATGATTTGAACCACAGGGATTGGCATGCCCATGGGCAGAGTAAATGTTTCAAGAGGTTCAATGAGATTGTCATCGTTCATCATTTGTTCTTGTTCTACCAAATAGCGTTCGCATAGGGTAGGATTCTTGGCATCACCAGCATACCATATTTTGTAAATGGTCTTGTTGGCATCTTGATATTCAATGACCTTTAGGTATTCAAAGAAGTCTTGACCATACTGTGTCCATATGCGCCAGTCAATCACATGTTCTGCTGATGCTAGGCTAATATAGGGACGATTACCTGGACTGGGGTCTTCAGGTAAGTCCACAAAGGCCCAGCACCATCCTTCAATGCCGGCCATTGAGGCGGCCTGTTCCATTACTGCGCTTAGACTGTCACCATTTAGGTTGGCATTACGCACAAAGTCTTCATACCAATCAGGTATGCCAATGTCCGCAGTGGAGAATTTGTTTAGGAAACTGGGATGGCGAACGGGTTCTTCTTCATAGACTACGTCTACGATCTCGTCCACAATGGCCTTACACACAGGCATTACTGCTACGTTTAATAATTTGTCACGGAATAATGCCGCATCTTCACTGGGACGCTTGACCAAGACTAGATTTTTAAATGCTGGACCACCTTCATAACTGGCACGATAGGCAGTCATCTGTGGAGCGATGGTTCGCATTAAATCACTTGATGCGGTGAGTTGACGGACGTTTATAGCCATTCTTGATTCCTAGGAAATTTGTTATAACGATGTATTTAGCGACTTCAGGCGTTTTGGCTATATATCAGGACGATTAACCCCATGATTCATCAGAAAACGTATCTTCAAATCTAGTCTTGATCAAATGGTCAATGGTAGGCACACCATCCCTTGTCTTGGGCGTATTGCTTTCAGTCAAGTATTCAAAGCCTGGTTCCAAATCATAACGCTCCATACCATCCAAATATTCTGCGGCACCTGTGTGATCATGAACCATGGGGAATAGGTGGTGAATGCCATAACGTATACAGTCGCCTAGGCCGTCAATGTGTGCGTATTTGGCATCACTATACTTGACCAACTTCTTACGACTACCATCTTCATAGTGGTAGGTTTCTAGTGCGTCCAATAACTTGCTTTCACCTTGCCATATGGTTAGCCGTCCTTGACTGATAAAGGCATTGGCACTGTTGTCACTATCACTTACCAAAGGATTACTGTTTCTAGTATTGATGATACGGAATCCATATTTTTCAAGAATAGTTTTATCAGTAACACCAAACTGACTGGTGGTATCACGATTGACCTGTGCTCCACTCATGTCCATGATACTTTGAATGGTTCTTGTGGGAAAGTCATAGCGTATGGCCTGTGCCAGTTGTTCTGTAGAGCAGTCGGGAATGGCATAACTCTTTAACACTTCAATACGACCATGCGGACTGCGAATATCACCTATAACCTGTGCCACCACTGCGGTCATCACACGCTTGTTAAAGTCATGGAAAGTATATAGTTCACGCTGACGATCTCTAGGCTGTTCCTCCACTGCCATGGTTCTACGCCAACTATAATAAAACTGATCCTCTACACTGCCCCAATCACATTCCAAGTCCTTGGCAAACTTGAGCGGGCTCAATAGTTGTCGTTGTTCTTCCACCCAACTTCGAGGTTGAACACGCATCTGTTCCCAAGTCTTGTGTATGACCGCCCACGTATCAGGTCGACTTAGGGCAAATTGATAGAGATCATAGAAAGCGTTTTTACCTTCTGGAGTGGATATTAGAATCATCCTACCTTGACTATCTACTTGTCCTGGTATGGGTCTAGTTCTGTTAGATAACTCTTGTATGGCTTCTTGACTGAATTCAGCGGCTTCATCAGCAATAATAAGACTGGCATTGATACCTTTGAGGCCGGTTTCTGCCGATAAACAGAAGATTCTGACACCGTTAGGAAAAGTAATAGTCTTACTACTGTTGTTAATATCTTGTTCATCTTTTAGACCCCACATGTTGATACAGCGTTGTTTAAGGTCTTTCCAAATAATACGGGTGACCATGGGTGCTGTGGGTGCGATGTAAAGTATGTCACGGCCTTTGTGTATACTGGGTGTGGTTGCGGCAATACACAACATCCAACTGGCCAAAAAACTCTTACCACTACCAATAGGCAGGACCAAACAAGCGTTCTTATCGCTCATCATGGCATCCCAAACTTCTTTTTGTCCGCCGAACAAGGTCAACTTATGGACATTAGTCATCAAGTTCTTGTGTGTTGATCAATATGGTAGGGGCAATGCTTACGCCACCACTGGTAATGTCCACTTTATCAGCCACTACCTTGTTTAGAATGAGGTGGTCATACTTTTGAACAAGGTGTCGATCATCGCCATAAAGTGCTTGTTGGTAGTTCAAGGCCAGTTGGACAGGATAACTAATGCCTAAAGTATTTTCCAAGGCTTCTAAGATTTTTTGGCCACTTAATTTATTGATACTGCCAGCAGGTCTTCCCGCACCTACTCTAACTCCACCATGCTCGCCACTAGTCAATATAACTTGATTGTTTTTTTCCATATTGTATTTAATGGTTTCAAAAAAAATCCCACAATTAGTGGGAATAAAAACTCCAAATGGGACGTCCCTGAACCAAACGAGTTTTTTCTAATATCAAGGCCGACGATAAACCCAAGTGCCTGGTGGCACTATGGTTCTTTCAGGTATAAGTTCATCCACTGCCTGTGCCACGCCCGTCCATGGATAGTCATCACCTGCTAGTATACAGCCTCGCTTGACCTTGGGCAACCATGCTAGAATATCATTCTTTACATTCACATAGTCATGTGCCGCATCAATCAATACAAAGTCCAAACTTAGATCTTCATATAGGGCTGCAGCCTCCCTGCTGGTCATTCTCAAGGCACGATAGTGGCCTTCTACTGGTTTCATGTTGTCTAGGAAATGTTCATATAGGGTGCCTTGTGCCATATAGGGATCATATTCATGTTCATCACTGCCTAACCATGTGTCCACTACATCAAACTTCACATGGTGTTTGCCTCGATTGATCAATTCCACTGCCATATAGGCCGCTGAACAGCCTTTCCATGCTCCCACTTCCACTATGTGTGCACCATCTGGTATAGACTCTGCTATATCGTGGTATACTGATCTAAAGTTAAACCAGCCCTGTATTCGGTGAAAAAAATGATCCATTATCTGCGCCTTGTTCTAGTAATTCGTGAGTGTGGTTGTGGACTTGTTGGTGGTTCTGCCACAATGTCGGGTGTCGCTTGAACCCCTTGGTCATATCTACGACGTGCTTGTAGATGTGTGGTCAACATATTACAACGTGCGTCTAATAATTTTGCCATCATGGGACTATTCATTTTGACCCAATAGCCAGGCTTGTCAAAATCTCTTATACAGTCAGGATTATTGTCCAAATCTATTAGGCGTATTTCACGCATATATAGTTCATCATTCTCGCAATAAGCATAACCTGGTCGATCAAAATAAGTCATTGTAGGGGTTCCTTGAGTTTTTTCACCATGACAGCGTCCCATGACTGATAGATTAACACAGCCTGTGCTGAGTCGGGTTCTGATAATATGTCATCATAAGGCATGTTGGATATGTCATAGGGCAATTTTATGGCATTGAGCAGTCTCTTGGGCAGAATAAATGCCCAATCATCAAATTCATCTAACTGCTCTAACACACGGCGAATGTCATAGATAGTGGTTAGTTTATTGTGTAGGTTCAACACAAAGTCTTGGTATAGGTTTGAACGTGGTGGTATCTTCATTGCTTTATTATCTCACTGTCTATGACACCAATGTTGTTGATGTCTTTCATGGGGTAATCGCCTTGGTCCAATATATAACGCATGACATTTAATCTGGCTAGATGTTTGTTATCACTACGCACTGTGATCCAAGGGCAGGTCTTCAAGTTGGTTAGAGCCATCATTTGATTCTTGCTCTTGGTATATTCCTTCCACTTGGATTGACTCTGTAGATCCACTTCAGTCATTTTGCCAAGTTTGAGTGGATCAGTTTGTCGGGCCAAGAATCTTCGGGCTTGTTCCTCTCGGGAAACACTAAAGTAGAACTTGGTGATATGTATGCCGCTTTTGACCCAAAGTTTTTCCAATTGTGGGCATTCGCGATAGAAGTCTTGAACTTGAATGGGGGTAGCCCATCCGAAGATTCGCTCAACGCCACATCGGTTATACCATGACCTGTCGAAAAAAACACATTCTCCGTCTCGGGGGAATTGGTTAATGAATCTAGTCCAATACCACTGAGTTCGTTCGTCTTCTGTGGGTTTAGGCAGCGCAACAATGCGGGCACTTCGGGGGTTGAGGTGCTCGGTAATGGTTCGGATACAACTACTCTTTCCAGATCCATCACGTCCTTCAAAGATAAAAATATTCTTGGAACCTTGTTCATTTTGATGTTGTTGCCATTTTCTTAATTCAACCTGTAGCCTATATTTACTTTCTTCGTAGTCCATGCTCTGCGTCATTGGTGTATTGGTCTTGAGCTGAATCACGAGTGGTCTTGATTAAGATATAATTGTTGGGATTGGCACGCACTTCTTCATCAGTGCCTTCCTGCATACTTAATACATGGACCCACGCATCTCTCAGTGTTTCTGGTGCCATTACTCGTTGTATGGCCTGCTGATTGTCCAAGTTCCACATCTGTGTGACTGCGGCATAGCGATCTGCGCCAATCATCATGGCCAACCAATTATAAGCATCTTCATGTGTGAAATTGCCTTCCCATTTACTTTCAGCCATGCGTTCTAATTCCATGGCAATGCGTTCACTTTCATCCCAAGTGAGATAGGGGCTTAGGGCAAACATGGCACGATCAATAATCCAAAAACGATCAGTAACTTTCTTACTAACATAGGTCTGTGCGTGTCCCATGCGGGGTTGAACAAATGTGGTCATATCTACAAATCCTTGTTAGTTATAGTAATTCAGGCTTATGTTCTGCTGGATCACCTAGAGCACTTTCATCTTCATCTTTACCAGGAGCAACATATTCAGTTGCGGCTAGAGCGTGCCAACTATAATGTTGTAGCATTTTCATATACTTGCCTAGAATACTGCTGATACCATATTGTTCTACATCATGGGATCTGTTAATGGCTTTTTTAATGCGATCAATTTGTATTTCAAAATCTTTATATAACTGAATGTTTAGTTCATGTGCATCTGGAATTTCAGTGGCATCAGGTATTTCATTTAGTTCTGTAACACGGTCGATGCTGGCAGGAGGAACTTCATTCAAATAACGAATGGCATGTCCAATCTTATGATGGTTCATGGCAATCTTTTTGGCCACACGCTTGTAGTTGTGATGATTGGCCAACATTGTGGGTCCTTGACTCATTAGGCTATAACCTTCGACCTTGGTATACAAGGCAATGTCATTGGCCCAAATGATTTTTAAATGATTTATAAGTTTGTCTTCTGCGTCAGCCATGTTTATTTTCTCTTTTTAGGTTTTGGCACTTTCATTGGTGCGGGTCGTTTTGGCATTGGATATCCCATGTTATGCTCCTTTAATTTTTTCCCATTTGGCACACCAATATTGTGGTCTTACCACTGCGTTGTTCCAACGACTACATTTGTCATTGACGGGATTATAATATCCGCAGTTACTACATCTTTGTCCATTAGGCACAGCATCATTGCTGGCAGGTTGATATGCTGGAGGCAGGCTTTTGGGTATGGGCTTACCATCAGGATATGCGTCGGGTCTTTGGTAGGCCATTAATAATTACCTGTGGTTCTATTGCCTGTGTTGGCACCAGTATATCCACCCATGGGCACATTCACTGATACCTTGTTCATGGGCACTGATGGAAATTTAGGAGTTTTGCCATGTGCGGGCATGGCTGGTGTATGTTTCTTTTGTGGTTCTTGTCGCATTATCGTTTCCTAGTTGCGTTGGATTTCATTTGAGGTTCTTTATAACCATTGGCATGAGCGGCCTGTGCTTGCCGGACAGCATCAGCACGGTTTTTATAGACCTTGCCTGAATTGCCCCACTGCCATCCCTGTTTACCATCTTTCATTGCTCGATGTATTGGCATAATGTCTCCTAAAGTGTGCCTGACAGCCCTAGGCCTGCGTATTCCCATCTTACCATAACTGGAAAGTGGCAAAACAATTATGTTTGGCATAAGGCACGCGGCCACTTGACATATCATATTTATTTGTCTTCTATTTTTTGCTGGGAATTAGCATGATCTTCTTGATTGATTAAGAGATCTGCTTGTATACGATCTCGTTCAATGCTTTTACCGCGAAGATGTAGTGTGGTTTCGACCTTTTGATCCAATCTAATAAGATCATTGTCCAACATGCGAATACGATCAATAAGAGCAATGAGTATTCCATTGGCCTGCGAAATAACTGGCTTAACTTCGGTGGTAACCCATCGCCAAACATAATATACGTAATAACCAAGGCCACCAGCAGCCACAATGGGAAATCCATACTTATTGACCAAGTCCACTAGATCCAAGGCGTGCCTCCAATAGTTGTATTCTTACATGGAGTTGAGCCATGTCTCTTTCCATATGTTGTATCAAGGCCACAACATTTTGTTCATATTCAGCGACCTGATGTATCAGTAGACTGTTGCGTCTAATCACCAAGGCCATTTGTTCTATTTGTTCAGCATGTTCACGGTCAGTAGCCAAAAGATCAGGCAAAACACTCATGGGATCAAATTTATGAAATGTCATATTCTTTCATGTTCTTTTCAGCCAAATGTCCACTGCGTGTAACTATGATGGTATTGGCTAAACTCCATGGACCTGATGAATCCAAACGTGTCATACACACACTGTTGGGGCTACGTCCTCGTTGACTCCAAGTTTGGGGATCACGCCAAAGTTCAAACCAATCTTCAATGGTCATCAACCATGGTTCTTGTCTATGATTGGCCTGTGCTCGTGCCTTGCTGAAGGCCTTGTGTCTCACATGGTCAAATTCATTTGAATATCTTTTAACTCCTGGCATACTGTTGTCCTGTCTTTCTATTGGGTATATTGATGATCTCATCAAATGTCATACCTTGATTAAAATATCTATCTCTTATGGTCCAATAACTCATGCCCAAGATTTCACTCCATTCTTTTAGGCTGTGTGTTTCGCCTTGGTGTGTGACAAATTCACAATGTGGGCGATTGTTGCTGGCTTGTTTACTAGTGGCCCATATCAAATTGCCTGGAACCCAACCTTGATCTTGATCAATTCTATGTAGAATTTTGTAGCTGGCATCAGGTCGTGGTAAAGACTCCACATAGTCAGCAAACTCTAGAAAATTTCTAAAACCCAACTTGAGTTGATGACCATAATGATAATCTGGTGAATTGGGATTAAACTTGGCCTGTAGAATCCAACGCCAACGTGTGTATAAGGGATGTTTGTTTGTGGTCATATTGTATTTATTGGTTTAGGTCAAAAAGGTTATTAAACACGGTATTTCCTGTTTTTAGATCTTGAATATGCCATACTTCTCTAAGTTCAGTCATCACAGTGTCTAAATCAGCTTCCATTTCAATTCGTGGCACTGAATCAGCTGATATAAGATTCTTTGTGGCGTCTTTGATTTCAAAGTTATGGAATGTTACCACAATACCTTCATCAGGTCTTTCTATGATATAAAGCCATTGTGCGTAGTTCCTATTGGTCTTTTGAATATAGGTGTGATAGATCTTGCGATCAGCAATACCTACAAATTCAATTCGATGTAGTTTTCGACCATTGTAATTGCTCCATTGGGTTCGTTGTTCAATTACAACATATCCCTGTTTGTTTTGTTGTTTGGTTGTCATTTTATTCTCCTTTCAAAAGATGTATGACAATAGGGTAGTATACTGGTTGTGTTAATTTCATATAATCAAATTTTACATCAAACCCTGTTTGATTTCTCACATATTCACATAGCTCATTCCTATCTATTTCACTCTCACATGTCCACCCATCATGAATTAAAAAATATTTCACTTCTCTCTTATCTAAATAACGTCTAACTGATGTGATGATAACTCGCTCAAGTTCAAAATAAACATTCCACTTTTGTTGGCATGTGATTTTAATTAATCTATTTGTTTTGGCATTACGTCTGCGTGATAGTGTAGGCGTGATGTATTCCCAACAGGTCTTGATATCAGATATTAATTCATTTATGAATTTGTGTTGTTTTAGGAATTCAATACGAGCTAGATCTCCATTTAATATTTGATAGATATCACTATGGTCTTTGTTATTGGAAATAACAGCACCACAAAATAAAGCATTAATGATTTCTTTAATGGCCGCGGGGTCAAGTTCAAGTTCATGAGCTAATTCATTTCTAATTTCAGTTCTATCAGTTAGGTATTTGTTTAGGGCAAATAGATATAGATCCATACCTAGATGTTGTGCATATTGATGTATTAGTGTAGGTGCCGCACATTCAATGTCATAATCATGTAGGTATCCATGATCACTTAAGATTTGAGTTCTATGTTGTTTGCGATATCTCTGCAATGGATGCCAAAGGCGATTACTTAGATCTTTATATTCAAACTGACCAGATTCAAGTTCTTTATTATGATCTGTTTGGGCGACTTGTATGACAATAGGGTAGTAACTGGTTGTGTTAATTTTCAGTTGTCCCATCAAGGAATCTACTCCCTGTTTATTTAGGATATATTTTTTACATATACCCCTCTCACCAGGAACATTAAATTTGTAATAATCATCTGTGCAAATCAGTAAGGTATTCCTCAAATATTGACTTAATGGATTAGTAGCCATACCAAAATATTTGTCTATATATCTAGTAGACCATGGATGTGGTTTAGTCTCACTCATTACTGCACAGGCAAAGCCCATGGCTCTTTTCATACGGGCACGGGTTCGTGGATCATTAAAGTTTGGTTCATAGGGCATTCTTATCTCCTTGTAATAATCCCAATCTATCAGCCTCAATGGCTTGTAAACGAGTTAGCCAAGCAATGTGCTTAGAGCAATCTACGCAGTAATATCCAGCATAGTGCTGAGTGCTACTGGATCTAATTTCCACTTGACAGTTTTTGTGCCGTTCCAAAGGCGGTATTGGCATTTTTTTAATCTTGTGTGACATTTAATCTCCTTTTAATTACAATGTATTTATACTATACAGTAAAAATGTGATTAAATCAAGGTATTTTGAACAAAAAAATACCCCCAATTGCTGGGGGTATTGGAAAAGGTTAAAATGTCACAGAAAACCTTTTCGGTGATTTATAAAGTGTTCAGAGATTTACCTAGTTTGCCGCTATAGAAGAATTGAACACTAGGGTGGATATAAATCACATGCGGTGGTTAAAAGTAATCTTAGGAGATGCCCACCGCACTAATATTTATTATACACTGAAAAAATCACGATTAAAAGACTAATTTTTCCAATCTTTCTTTGTGCTTACAGTTTAGACACTGTTTGACCCAACAAGGACTGTTTCGACCATAATGAACAATATAATAATTGATCTTGCGACCTTGAACCATTCGATCACAGTCACCACAGGGCTGAGCCTCATGTCGAACTGATATCTTGGGATTGGCATTAATGGCATCACATTGACCATTTCTGCCAATTGTTCCATATTTGATTGTGACCAATTCATCTAAATGTTTTGTAAATTCTCTATTATCCATCCATTATTTAAGATGGGTAATGATCACACCTATAGTGGTTATGATACTGACCACAACTGTGCCCGCTGTGCCAATCATTACTCGCCAGATATCAGCATGTAGGCTTTCAACTTTTTTGTGGACTTCATCTACTTTATTTTCCACACTGGATAATCTGTCTTCTAAGGCCTTGTATCGTTGAGCACAAAGATCCACGTGTGTTTCTAGGTCATGTGTTTCGGCTGGAATAGTGTTTATGGTCATAATGGTATTTGATCCCAAGTTTGTTCTGTTTCATTCCATGACCAAGCTATACCTTCTTGAGGTTCTGGTTTGGCCACAGGTGGCTGCCATAGCCAATTGGTTTCAGGACCTATTGTCCAACTGGGATATGGTTGTGGTGGATAAAAAACATCATGTTCTTCATCATAAAAATATCCTAGACCGGCAAAGTTGCCTCTTAAAGGTGTGCCACCTAATAGATGCTGATTGCCACGTGTGTTATAGCTGGTCTGTATCCAGCGTCCTGGACTAGTATCTACAAATGTATCAAAAAATTCTGGTTCAGCTCTGATTACATTTATAACTCGTCCATAATCGACTTTTGCGTAATGACTCATAGTGTTCTCCTTAAGCAACATATTGTCCAGATGAGGTAAATTTGTGAATATACCATGTGGCAGAATTAATTGTGGCAGTGGAAACTGCGCCTCCAGTGCCTAATTGAGTGGGACTTTGATAAGTTACAAATACCACACCACTTCCGCCATTACCTCCGTGTCCACTACAATAAGCGCCACCTCCGCCACCACCTCCTAAAAATGCTGTGCCTGCACTGCCATAATAACCTGCCACTGAGCCCGCACCACTGCCGCCTCCACCAGTTGATGGTGTTCCTGGACCATAGAATCCGCCACCCCCAGCTCCGCCGCCTCCAGCAAAATAAGTATTGGTGCCTGTGATTGCGGTTTGAAGTCCAGCTCCGCCATTACCACCAGCATGGCTTATGCCCTGACTGCCCGCATAACCAGCACCACCGCCACCTCCGCCATTACTACCACTGGCATTGGCTGTGCCTCCGCCATTATTGCCTTGACCTGCTGTGCCAGATCCGCCTGTGCCTGATGCTGAACTTCCGCCACCAGATCCACTGCCAGATCCACCA
>Ga0208744_1000290_pt1 | contig 20718 bp, 33 predicted proteins | sample CryBogCBH24Aug09_FD_184620 | JGI IMG/M metagenome (GOLD analysis project Ga0208744, IMG submission 184620) | Freshwater microbial communities from Crystal Bog, Wisconsin, USA - CBH24Aug09 (SPAdes) (version 2) | ecosystem: Environmental > Aquatic > Freshwater > Lake | place: Crystal Bog...
GTGCACTTAACAAAGGCTTGAAGAAACTTGACCTTGGCGAACTTGGTTTAAGTGAAAAAGATTTGCAGGACACAATGGCGTATGTGGATTCCCGTCCCGCTATGAAAGCCGCGCTTGAAGATGTCCGCACTAAATATAATGCCTACAACGAAGGGCAGATCAAATTCCTTGCTGATACTGGCGCAATCACTAAGAAAGCCGCCGCAGATTTAATGCGGGATAAAGATTATGTTCCGTTCTACCGTGTTGGCGCTGATGGAAAAGCTGAATTAATTTTCAATGACAACGTCATGATCAAAGTTGGCGACATAAAAAATCAGCCATATCTGCATGCGTTAAAAGGTGGCGAGACTAAGATACTTCCACTCGATCAGTCAATGTTGCAAAACACGTTACTCTTAACAGATAAGGGATTGACTAACCTTACACAAAAATCTATTGCCTATGCGTTCCAAGAAATTGGTAATGCTCGTCCAAATGGCGGCAAAAATGAAATGATTGTGCACACAGGTAAAGGTCCAGCAGATAAAAACGTATTGCGTTTCACACAAGAACCCGATCCCAAAAATCCCGCAGATACTGGCGACCGTTGGATAAAAATTAATACCGCAGGAACTGTCATGGAGGGTGTGCCCGATGCCATGATCATGAAGAGTATTGAAGGTACTGCGCTCAGTTTACCAGCTTACTTAAAACTTGCAGGCGATGCATCAGATCTGTTGCGTTCAGGTGTTACAAGAACTCCGCTTTATCTTGCGCATCAATTGCTTCGTGATCCTATAGCGGCAATAGCAACTGGTGGTGTGGATAAAAATCCTTTAATGGCTGTGCTTGCCGCCGGTAAAAACTTTATTCAAATGCAAAGGGGTAAGAGTGAAGTTGGCGCAGAGCTTATAAGAAAAGGTATTTTGCACAGTCAAATATTCAAAGGCGACAGTAGCGACATTTCTAAATATGCTTTGCAGTTGGCAAGTGGTAAAGATCAAAACGCTATTCAATGGTTAGTTTCAAAAGCCGATAAGATGGCGCTGGATGCTGATGCGTCTACACGTGCTTTGGTATATCAGAATGCTCGTGAAAAAGGTATGTCTGAGGTTGAAGCTGAAGTTGCGGCTCGTGAAATTGTGAACTATCAAAAGCGTGGATTGTCTGCGTCAGTTCAACATACCAACAGAATGATCCCGTTCATGAACGGACAAATCCAAGCGCTCAACTCATTTGCTAAAGCCGCTCGTGGCAATATGCCTTTTAATGACCAACTGAACATCAAGAAGAAGTTCTACAATACAGCACTTACTTTGGCGGGTTCAGGTTTAGCATACGGCTTTGCGCTATCAGACAATCCTTACTATAAGAATGCAACGCTACAAGATAAGTACAGTAACATGTTTGTGTTCTTGCCTGGTCTTGAAGAGCCTATAAAGATTCCTGTACCTTACGAGGTTGGTTATTTCTTTTCTCTTGGTGCCGCCGCCGCAGATGCAATCAATGGTACGGCTGAAACTAAAGATCAAGCAGGGGCATTAGCTAAGTTATTTTCTAGTTCAATTCCTGGGTATAGTTCCAAGGGCGTGCCACAAGTAATTAAGCCTATTGCAGAAGCCGCACTGAATTTAGATTTAAACTACATGCAACCCTTAGAGTCTGCACGTTTGCAAAAATTAGATCCTGAGCAACGCATTACTGCAAACACTACAGAACTTGCTAAACAAATGAGTCACTTAGTTGGCGGAGTAATTTCCCCTATTAAGTTAGAGCACATTGTCAAAGGTTATTTAGGACAGTTACCTCTTGCCGCCGCCGGTGCCGCCAATGATTTGTTCAAACCTGGTACTGAAAAACCTGCCGCTCGTATCACTGAGGCGCCATTAATTGGTAGCGCATTCCAGAAGAAGTTTGGTGGAGGTGATGAAAACATTGCTTATGAAGAAGCGCAAGACGCAATCAAGGCGCAGAACACGTTCAATACAATGGTCAAAGAAGGGCGTGGACAAGAAGCTAGAGAGTATATGCTTGCCAATAAAGATCGTTTAATGCTTGCAAAACTAGCAACACAATTTCAAAACACGATGGCACAGTTTGCGGCGCAAACACGGATAATTCAAAACTCACCACACCTGACCGCAGACCAAAAGCGAGAGCGTTTAGACCGCATTGATGAAGCTAAACAAAAACTCTCTGCTAATTTTAGGAAGGCAACTTCCCGCGTCTAAAGAACAGCACGCCAAGCAAACCGTCTTTGATTCCAATCTTGGCGTATGTTTTTGTTCCGTGGCAGATGGCGGCACGAAGCCCCATCTCCCTTGTTTTGTACACATCAAGCGTTGGAACAAAGATGCACTCACCCGGCTTCAAGGTCTCCCAGTTGAAATTCTTCAACATCTTCAATCCTTTTCGAAATCTGCACCACATTTACTCGCATGCTCGGACCATTGGTTTTTGCAAGCATATCTTTTTTGCCATACTTAACTTTGTAAACCCTACTTATTTGATCTTTAAAGTCTGCATAACTAAAGCTCATGGCAACACAGTGCGCTTTCAATAACTGCTCTTCAATAAAATAGTCAACGTGTCCAACAGAATCAAGCTCATGCTCAACACGCCCACGTACTTTAGAACGAGTAAGGGATTTGTCAATAGTATCTCCAGACCCCCATGTGGATAGCAAGCGCCCCTCATTTTTCTTAATGACAATAAAGCTTCCGTAGTTATCTCCCGTATAGGCACTAAGCACATCTTCCGCAGTTTTGATGTTAGATGCAATGATACCTCGAGCTTTCTTAACCAATTCATGCAAGGCATCTGTAAGCGCTTTAACTGGAACATCTAAGATCCCCGCATAATTACTGCCCAAAAGAATAGCCGCCGCTATAGTAGTCGCACAACCCGCATGCCAATAACGCTCATCATCTGTAAAATTCATTTCTTTACCTAACTTTACAGAAACTTTCTGCACCATTTGTTCAGCAACGTCTTGATTCCTAACAAGCCAACGCACCCATGCTTCTCCGGCTACGCCGTAATTGCGCTTTAATTTCTTTAAAGTTATACGTTCTTCTGCACTCCATTGTAATTTTTCAGTTGGGTTCCACTCAAGCATTCTAAGAAGCTCACCATTTGAGCTAAACTTTCTAGCGCCCGCCATGTAATCTGTTAACACCTCATTGGATGTCAGCGTGCAAGTAGAAGCCCAGTTAGTATTATTTAAACGTTCTTTATTTACAGATGCATCCATACGTTCCTTACCTTGACCCTCTGCAAAGTCAAAAATAAAGGCAGGCGCCCACTCCATATTGGCACGTTGAGTCGATGTGATCTCGTCAATCAGTAGGGGTAAACTCTTTAGCAAACCGGCTCTTTGTTGCATTGCAACTGGCGATGTTCCCTTACCAGTCCTGTACATAATTGGGTGCCCCCAAACTCCCGCCTTAGCGCTTAGCGTAAGTGATTTACCTGTACCTGATAGCTTAGAAGTAAGTGCCCAAGTAAAACCCTCATACTCAGTAAACCTCATCAATGGGCAACCAAAAGAATCCAAAGCATTAGCTAAAAGTGGATACATCTTACGCTCAACAAATATGTTCCAGACCTGACGCCAATCGTCTAAGTTACCCATCTTGTTTGTATTGCGGTTGATATTCTCCAAGCCTGGCATTGGGATTGTGGTTTCTTTGCCATCCTTAGTGAAAACCCTATGGTTATAAACGAACGAGCCATTATCTTGCCAACCAAATTGAAGCGGGACTTCGATTGGTTTTTTGTTAGTTGAAGCTTCGTTTGCACAAGCACGGACATAGTCGTAAAGGTTCTTATCATTACCCGCCCCATGTGAAGCAAGTATGTTGTGAGTCGCAAGGTTTTTTAAGGTATCGTCTTTACTAACCACCGCCTTTTGGGGGAACGTAAACGTCTCTACTTTGTTGGGTCTAACTGCCGCCATATGAATCATGTGTTCATTCTCAAGCTTTAACAAGTCAACCACAAACAAGTCATAGGGAACCAACTCGATCATTCTTGTAGAAGTTTTGCCGTCCACATCTTTCTCAGTCTTCTCGCAGTACACACCACCATTCTCTCCGTAACTGTAATTTCTTGGAGGTTCAGGTCTGTACACGGCGGGAGGCGCGTCAAAGATTTCTTCTAATTCCGCTTCTTCATTTAGACCAAATTCAACTTCTTCATCAAAATCTTCTACGGGCTTTTCTACAGGCGTGATTGGGATTATCTTGGCAGTATTATCTTTAGCTAGGGTTCTCCCTAATATCAATGGATTGGTGATCTTGCCAAAGTGTGGACATTTCCCGCAGATGCCGGGATTCTCACTGTCCATCTTAATACACGCATAAGGACCTTTAATATTTGCCAACTTCTGGCGCATCCGCTCTTCACTATATGGATGCATGGCGCTTAAACTTAGTGCATGTTCCTCACCATCTTCGCACACTTTTGTCCATGAAAGTAGACCACGCCAAATGGGTTCCTTGCCGTCTTCTTGAGCGTTGGCAATGTAGTCTTTGATCTGCCCACACTCTTCCATGAGAGGCGCAAAGAGACTCTTTGAATTTTCAATCAGTTTAACCGCTGATGCAGTCTTACGCTCAGGACGTTTGCCGGGCAGAGCTATTTCAGGAGCTTTAAATTCCTCTTTGATATGTCGCTCAACCCAGCTTTTAAAGTCATCAAAAGATAACGTGTCGCCAGAATTGAGCAACTTAACAGGACGTGGTGTGCCATATTTCTTTTTAAAGTTACTTGTTCCCGGTACTCGCAATATGCGTGCCGCATCGGCAGTAACCGTCATGTCAATATTAAGGTTCTCTTGTTTGCAAAGACGTTTAAAGTTCTCAGCAACAGGTTTCCAAACACTTACTGGGATAGCTTCGGTCAACGCCCAATAGACATGAAGCCCCCCGCCAGAGCCAACAATGTAGGGTCGCCCCAACTTGTCCATGCTCGTCTTAATCGCAAAAGCGGCGAGTGCAAAGCCCGCATCCTTTTTGGTAGCGTAGCCATCCATGTCAATAAAGAAAGCCTTAATACTTTGTGCCGCTTCAGCTTTGCGTTCAGGTCTATCAAAAGTTGATAAAGCAAAAAACACATCGCATTCATTGGCATGCCAAGTATCTATTTGAGGAACAAGTTCTTCTACCTTATCAGCAAAAGCGTGTTCTTTGTTTTTTGTTAATTCTACGGCGCAGTACAACCCATTCCCCGGAGACGGAAGTACAGCCGCCAGAAATTCTTGCGGAGTCATGCGTATCCTTGGGTTTATTGGGGGAACAGTTCTTGTTGGTTTGGATCTTTGGGCGGAAATGTGTCCGCAGGGTTAAGTGCCGAGAACCTTCTTAATAATTCTACTTGTACACTTAATGGCAAATCAACTTGGTATGCAAGCACATCAGCGGCATAACGAATCAATTCAGAATTACTTAGGTTTCTAGGCGGAATGACTTGCATACTTTTCTCCACGCGTCTTCCTTGGTAGGTGACGTCTGTAATATTTTTAGGAGGGACTCAACAACTGGGCGGTATGCGACAAAGACTTCGCCACCATTAAACCAGTTATATACAGACTGGCGAGTTGCACCAGTAGCCCTAGCGATTTTTGTAACGGGGAACTCGAGATGGATCGCCCATCGCCCTAGTTGATTTCCTAGAGTCTTGGGCGCCTTCTTCACCGTTGCGATAACTTTCGGTGAATATGCCATTTAATCGTCCCAATCATCAATCGCTGAAGCTAAACTCGCCTTGGGGGGTACCGCAGGTGCTTTCTTCTCTTGCTTAACGACAACTGGCTCGTCGACTTCATCGTCTGCCACGACTTCTACCTTCGCCTTGGGTTTCGCCTTCTTAGGTGCGGGAGCAATGACTTCGTCCTCGTCCTCAGTAATCTCGGGTTCTGCTACCTTAGCGGGTTTTTTACCTTCAATCGCAATCGGAGGCGCAACTTTATCTACTTTTGTTACAGAGAATGTAATTGCCGCAAGTGCTTCGGGACTCTTACCTTTTTGTAACACAACATCGTATTCCTCTTGCTCTAACCACTTCATGGATTTAAAGAACAACTTAGGTGATTCTGCTTTGGTATCAAACTTCATACGAGTCACAACCATTTCAGGATCAATCTGTTGAGCCGCTAACCAACGAGCGTATGCTTTTAAAGGCATGTTGTCACCATCAGCATCGCCAAATACAGAAGCTCCAGGAACTGGCAGTTGTAACACATCGCCATTAATATCATTGGCTAACACTACCGCAACTCTGTGTTGGAAACGGCAAGCTTTTGAGTCACCTTGACCTGAACCGGCTATATTCTTTGCGCAATCTCTACAGTTTTCAGACTGACGATCTTTAGAATCAGGGCTAGATGTTTCACCATCAGCAGACCAACAATCAGGAGTTGTTGCATCTCCATCGTACGCTTTAGCGTACCAAATACGACTTGTCTTAGGTGCGGCATTAACAAACACTACATCAAGATAGCGCTCTTCAATGTTAGCAATTTCTTTCCCACTAGACATCAAACGGAATACACCGCCTTTAATAGATATGCGCTTACCAAAGTCTGCGCTTCCACCTAATGCCTCTGCTAATGCAGATTTACCTGTACGTTGTTTTGCAAACGCTGGGGCTTTAGCCCCATCAAATAAAGCAATATTGCTCATCTTTTCTCCTTACGTTGGTTTACGAACTGAAATATCAAACTCACTGTGTGAGTTCAAACCGGGGGGTAGTAGTTTGGGATTCTCTTCAAGAAACTTTGCCATGTTTGTTTGTGCAATACGTCTCTCAAAAAGATCAAGCGCATCATGTTCTTTTACGAACTCTTTAAATGCGTCCCAATCTGATGCGTTGTATCGTGTCTTTGTTGTTAACGATACTGTGCCATGATCAGTCTTTACAGACTTGACTCCGAGTGCAAGCATTCTATCTTTAAGTACTGACTTAACTTCATCTCGTTGAGCTTTGATACCCTCAATTTGATTTTCATACTCAGTAGTTAATTCTTGAATCCTCGCTTGCATTTTCCTATACACTTTTGCCAACTTATCCAAAGGGATCGCCGACACTTCATCCTGTGAATCGCTCATTTTTCTTCTCCTCTTTTTGTCTAATGTTTAACAATTCTACACCATAAAAATTCGTTTTACAACCTCCTTTTAATTATTTTTTACTTCGTGATCAAATAAAGCAGTTAACATTGCGTGATCGTTAACTTTGGTACTCATTGCTTTAAATAGCTTTTTCTCGATAGGGCTTGACTCTATATGAATCACAGTTACCTTCTCTGCATCTTGTCCTTTACGATCTGCACGAGCAATACATTGTGTATACATTTCAACAGACATAAGGGGTCCGAAAAATACAACAGTATCTGCTTTGGTTAGGGTAATCCCGTGTGCCGTAGCTTGTGGTTGCATCACAAGAACTTTGATTCTATCTGTGGTTTGAAAGTCTTTAATGATCGTAGCTCTCTTACCCGCAGACACGTCACCATGAATTGTGTCCACGCCATAACCGGCTTTAGTAAGGTGTGCGATTATAGAGTCGATACTGGATCTGAACAACGCAAAAATAATAACCTTGCGTTCTGTTTCTTCTAAAATTTCTTCAAGCACATTTAGTCTTGGTTTGGCATCAAACTCAACAACTTCTTTGTCATCTGTGTAAGCGGCACCACAAGATATTTGTAACAGTTTACTGACTGCAACACCGGCATTGACTGCGCTGATAACCTCACCCGCCGCTTTAACCATGAATTGTTCTTTGAGAATCTTATAGTATTTTGCTTGTTGCGGAGACATCGGTACTTCACGCGTGACTGTAACCACAGGAGGCAAGTCCAAGCATTGCGCCTTTGTAAATCTTATAGCGGGTTGAAGTGCCTCGTGTACCATTTTTGTGGCATCAGGTTTAGGCGCCCATTTAAACATGGTCATCTTCTGCATAACTTTATCACGCCATGCAGTTTGGAATTTCGGCACACCATTTGGATTAACAAGTCTAGCTAAGCCGTACGCATCTACAGGAGACTGTGAAGCAGGGGTTCCTGTCATCATCCACAAATATGTATCGGGTTTTAAAACAAAGTTAAGTGCTTTCCATCTGCGTGTAGATGGGTTCTTGTATGCGTTGGCTTCATCAACAATAATCAAATCAAAGCGCCCATCGTTCTTTACTTCTTCGGCAATAAGTTCCAAGCCTTCGTAGTTGGTAATGACGATTTCATAATCTTGCTGAATCATTTCTATACGGCGTGTGGCTTTTGTGTGGTGTGCGACTATAGCGGATCTGTGTAGGATACTGTTGCTGATGTCTTGCATCCACGCCGACTGCATGATAGATAAAGGACTGAGTACCAAGACTCTGCGCACGTCACCTTTTTGCATAAGATAATCAGCCGCCCATAATGCAGACAAAGTTTTACCTGTACCCGGCTCATTGAAACAGAACGCACGTCTATGGAGGGTTAAAAAAGCCGCCGTCTCTATCTGATGCGCCATAGGTTTGTAGCGACCGGGATAGTTGTAGCGTTTGGTTATAGGGGCGGGTACGTTTTTTACGCCAAGATTTTTAAGCACTCGTACTTCATCAAGTCCCCAATAGACGGCTACATTGTATATACCATCTTCTTCGCTGACGACTTTATGCTTAGGTATGATGCTGTACTTTTCAGGCGTGCGAGTACGAAACAAAAGCGCTTTGTTATCAATTATCTCCATACTCTGCCTTTAATTTATATACTTCTACACGCCCTACTCTATCGGGAAGATTCACTACTTCATAGATAAGTTCATCTGCTTCAAAAAGCTTTCTAGCAATCCCTTTTAGTGGATCCTCTTTAGGTATACTTTCTATCACCTTAACTTCAACCGGGGCGTCGCCCATGCGTACTTCCCACAAATCACGACAAGCTTTTATAGATAGCGCCCTAATATCCTTTGGCACACCCCCAAGAGGATTAACATCATTATGTCCGCCACTAACAATGCCCCTTGGGTCAGTCCATCCAAATGAATAGCGCTCAGATATTTTGATACTCATCTGAACTCCTTTGCAATGTAGTACATGTAAGTATTGTGGTTAAACTTCAAGATGCCTTCATCTCTTAGCACACGACCAACATCTCGCATATCTTCGGACATAGCTTCAACGTCTTTTAACTCTGCAAAACCGGTTGGAAAGAGCGCCATCCAAAGTCCTAACAACGTGTCTACAGAAACGTCAATAAATGCTTTGTTTTTAACATCGTTGTATTTTTTTCTTATGGTTGTATCCATGTCAATTGAATGTTTAGCATATCTATTGTATTCATCATTAAACAGCTTAGCTAATCCCGGCTGTATCTGCGTGAGTAATTGTTGTCTACTGATTGCCATCACGCACCTTCCTTAAGGCGATACCAACCGTCATCAGCTTCTTCCATTAAATCATTTCTTCTTAAGCGCCAATACGCATCTTGAAAAAATTGTGCGGACTCTTGAACTATGGGTAAAAGGTCGTCATGAACCCACTGATCCCCATGCTTAGCTTGCCAAAGCGTGACGACCTGGGACAAAGGCATCATATATGCTTCTCGTTTATTAGGATTAAACGAATTAAAGGTTTGATTAAGTATTCCGCTTGCTATTGCATTTTTAGTTTGCACCAAAGACTTTGCTAATTTTGCTGCGTAGTCTTGCGCAATCGTGGGATCGTCTTCGAACAAATTGTTGTATATTTTTGCTTGCGTCGAGTTCATTGTTACTGTTTTTATTTTCGCCATTTACTTCTCCTTTGTTTTAATCTGGTTTCCTACATACAAACTTCGAGCGGTCTGTTAAGTAGTGTTGTTCTAGTTCGCTTACTGCTTTAAGTCTTGCGTAAACATATTTGTAATAGTTATCATGCTTAACTTCTTGAACGTCTACCCATTCGTTACCATACTTAGCCAACCACAAATTAACTAAGTCATTTATCTTCATGTCGAACTGCTCACATTTAAGTTCAGATGCAGACAAATCAAACTCAGGTATCTTTGGGGTTACACCAAGGGATTCTACAAAAGTATAAACAGGTGTTATGTTATTTACAGTTGTTCCTGTTTTTATCACTTGTTGTCACCTTGGTTGGTACTCTTGGGGCGCAGTCTTAAATTACCTTTGGTTGACTTCCCGCCTTTACGCAATGGCTTGATATGATCAATATCTTTACCACTTCTATCAATACCTAATTTGTCATACATCCTACGTGCACGTTGGCGTTCGTGTTGATCAGAGTCAGGCCCCGACTTGCCTGTTTCTAAGTCACGTTGGTATTCTTTTTTGTAATCACGTTTTTTAGTAGCCATTTTTAATCCTTTCTTTTGGTATTAAATTCACATGTCTTAACAGGACACCATCCACAAAGCGGGGTCTGTGTTGGGTTCCACACATCGTTAGTTGCACAGTCCATTAACTTGCCGTAGCGTTCCCTAAACTCCCACCACTTTGCGCCAGACTCCTCATGGGTCATGGATGTCTTAACCATATCATCTTTTAATACAAACATCAAGGCGGCGTTCACTTTTCTAATATGCGGATGTATCTTAAACACCATGCACGCCATAAGATCCAACTGATCCCTATCAGGATATTTGTTGCTACCTGTTTTCCAGTCAATCACCCATGCAGTCAAGTCCTCATCGTCAATAATCAACATGTCCGCAATACCTCTTACCCAAACACGTTTATCAAACCAGTCGCATGGCTCAAGATTTTTTGTTAAAGCCATTTTTGTTTCAGCTGACACCCGTCCTTTTTTTGCTTTGAGCTTGTCCACGATTGGGCGCATGAATTCAAACCGTTCGTCTAGTTCATGAGTACCTTTAATATAGTTCTCCACCGCTTTGTGTAGCAAGTTACCATACTTTACGGCTTCGGTTTCTACAAACGGATAGTTCTTTAGTATCTTGGTTTCATGATAACGCCTAGCGCATCCCTCAAAGTCTTTAAGTGATGAGTGTGACCAAGCGATTGGTTTGATATCCATAAGATTCCTAGTAGTTATTGATAATTTTCACCGGCATGCAAATACATAAACATAAGAAAAGCTTCTCGTGTACGTTGATCAGCAGTACAAGTCGGGAGTGTGTAATGTTCATCTTTAGGAGTTACTAAAACCCAAGCAGTTAAATTTGTCCCGAGCCACCCTATCTGTCTCTCTACTTTGTATTTCGCCAAGTCCATGAGCATATGCATTTCTTCCTCACCTAAATGCGCATATTTATGCTCATCGGGAAACTTAAATTTTTGCGGAGACGATGACATCTACCAACCTATCTGCAAACGCCCCAACGAAAAGTTCATTTGATTCTAAATCGTTACCCATATCCTTAAGAATAGCGTGAGTGATCTCATGCCAAAACGTGTCTGCTACCTCTCGTTCAGGATAAGGTTCACCAGTAGTTACACTATGCGTTGCAATCTCAATCAGCCCTTTGTGATAGTGAATCTGCCCCATCGAGTCTGAACCCGGTATGTGCTTGTGTATATTTACTTTGTACGTTTTCTTACCTATTGTGAATACTGTTGGTATTATCATTGCTTCTCCTTAATTCTTTGCTAGTCCATATCTGCGGTGTGCGCCACCATCGGCGTTGAGTGGTATACCGGGCAAATAGCTCGGCTCCATAGTCATCTGAGCCAAGACCCATGTCTTAGCTTCAGCCACTTCCTCATCAGGCACAACGCATATTAACTCGTCGTGCACAGTCCCTTTCACAGGATACCTCTTTTGTACCCTGAGCATACCATCCGTCATAACGATACGAGCGACACCTTGAATGATGTTGTTCGTGATTTTCCCTGCATATAGCTTCGTTGCATCTGCGCCGTACACCCAATGTGTTTTCTTGTCTTCATCTTTGATTTGGCGTAAATCAGGATACAAAAGCTTCATGCCGTTGGGCAATTCAATCTCGCCTTTGCGAAATATTATACACTTGTATTGCATCTCTTCACCATTAATAAGGCAACGAGACATCATCTCTGTGCACATCTCCCAGAAACTTACTACAGGTTGAGCCGTCCGTCTATAGATATCGATGATTGCCTTAGATGCTACACAATGAATCAGCAGTTCGCCGTCTGTACATGTGTGCGGGATGTCTGCCATCTTCTCTAGGTTCTCTTTGTTGTCCAAGAACTTCTCAACGTACTCTTTGTCGACCCCAAGCTTCTTCGCAAAGTCTTTCGTGTATCTGACTGGCGGAGCACCAAGAAAGCCCACGAGTAACTGCGTAGCGAACGATGCCCAACCGAGACCATACCCGCAACCCAAGAGCGCACTTTTTGCAGACTGCCGTAGGTCGGGATGCGATTCTTTACTAAGTCCTGGTATGTTAAACATCTGCGCACCGAACGAGGCGTAAGCGTCAGCGCCACTCCTGAAGATATCGAGCATGTCTTCGTAATCGGCAAACCACGCAAGTACTCTCGGCTCAATCTGCGAGAGATCCCCCACGACCAACTGATAGCCTTCGGGAGCCATAATCGCTTTGCGTAAGAACGACCCTCGTTTGAGGTTTTGCATATTGATAGCGGAGCCTTTGGACGCCGTCCAGCGACCCGACTTCGCTCCGTAGTACGATAGCGGAACCGGTAATGCACCCCTTTGCGAAATATCAAGGAACCTCTGCGCCCGAGTTCTTTCGGTAGTCGACTTAACTTTAAGGCGTGCTTCACAAACGAGGGCAACATCTTCATTTTCTCCATTGAGTAGGGCTTGGAAGTGCGCATCATTTTTAGCAAGTGCAAGCGTTTGTTTGCCGGTTGTTTTGCTAATCTTTGTTGGGGGGTCGACTCCCAATGTTTTAAGTAGTTCTGCAAACTGCTTGTTCGAAGCGAGTGCAGTCTCATCCACGCCGAGCCTTTGTAATAGTCCTTCACGTTTATCCCTTTCATCCGTAAGTGCCTCAATTAACATGCGCTGATCCAATTCCAATAAAGGTTCTGTATACATACGAAGTGTCATGTCTATGAGTCTGAGTTCCTTAATAGGGTAGCCGTGTGCCAACCTCTCGTAGATTTGTTCACATAGGTATACGTCGTGTTTGCAATATTCTTCCAACTCTCGCTCAATATTGCGGTCATGAATTTCGTCGAGTCCGTCTGTTGAATATACTGCCTTTCCCTTGGGAGGGAGTCCAAAATCTTCAGCCAATCGGGCAAGGGAATTTCCAACTTCCACGCCCCGTAAAGCTCGTGCCATCGATAAGGTGTCGAATATAAAAGCGGGTTTGATTCCGTATTTCCAACTGAGGATGGAGACATCGAATTGGGCGTTGTGGGCGAGGAGCGCCGTTTCCTTCCAGTTGTAGGTTGAAAGGATTCTAGGTAACTCATCACCTCGATACCATTGTATAGTTTTGTCTGAGCCATAGTCGTGGAGACACGCCCCGAACGCTTTGAATCTTTTATCACGAATGTACTCCTCTGTTGTCATTTTACTTAATGTGTACTCTTTACTATCCCAACGTGTTTCAAAGTCCACAGTCACGATAGCTTTGTATGGTGTGCTCATTTGTCGAGTTCCAGTTGTTTTTTAATCCACTCATCCAACTTTTCATGCAACCATTCAATGTTACGCTCACCAACTGATTTGCCGTTGTTCGTTATTCTAGGGTCAGTCAAAATATCTTTAATAACATCCCCTGAAGTGAACGTGATAGTGGTTCCATCATGCATCGTGTTTACACTTAAGCCGACTCCTTTATGAGAAACGCCAAACCCCGCTGTTAAAACTTCATTCATTTTCGCTCTCCATAGCATCAATAATTAACTGTTGCTTCACTAACTCCACGCATCCAATAACTGTTGCCATGTAAAGCGTTTCGTCGTACTTGTGGATTAGTTCTAGCATTTCTTCAACAAGACTATCCGCTAATTTGCCTTGACTAAAGTTCATGTGTTTCGCCCCCTCAATATTTTTTCTACCCACTCCGCAATTCGATGTGGGTCGTTTGATAATAATGGATTGAAGTCGTTCCAGTCAGAGCCATTCAACCCTACCCATTCAGATTTTGCATCCAACGCTCTGCCTGTTATCTCCAACAAGTTTTTTAAACGATGTAATTCAATCTCTACATCTTTAAGTTTGTTGATTGCTTCAAATGTTTTTTTGTGTTTCATGTGTTCTTCTCCTTGAGGTATTTTTCGTAATCACTCATTAAAGTTACTGCCGTTTTTCTATCCCAGTTTGATGGGTAATATGTAACAACAAACTGTGCTTTTTCCTCATCAGTTAACCCTACCCACTCTCTCCCCTCCACCAACCACACAACCTCATCTTCTTTAATCAGTCTCTCGTGCGGGTTAGGAACTCCCATGCACCCACGCTCGAAACAAGCTCTATCAACCATTAGTTTTTCATTCATGTGTTCTTCTCCTTTAATTTAGCTTCTATTGCATTAGCAAAATCAAATACACCATTGGTTATATTTTTTCCAATGCCAGGCTCAGCATCAAAAACTGCAAACCATTCGGCTGATATTTCTTCATGTGTCAAACCTATCCATTCAGGCTTAACATATTTTTCAGCGCACGCAAGGCAATACAGCGCATAACCACCACCAACCCCACATTCATCGCACCCTTGTGGTGTGGTGTAAAGAGAAATTCCCGCAGAATAATCAGTTACTTCTCTCCATATACCATCAGTAAACTTTGCAAACTTACCAACAAACTCATCTTTGGTTTCTAGTTGTTCTTTATGGGTAAATTTAGATGCCATGTTCTGTGCATCTTTTGTCAGTCTATCGTATTCAAGGATTGCTCTAGCAAACAATACAGGAAAGTCAGCCGTGCCATTTGCTTCAACCAACCCCTCTGCCTTACCACTCATGTGCAAATAAATGTTGTGTATTTCTTCGTCAGTCATTCTTGTCCCCCATAGGTCTATTAAACATTGCCAGTCCTAATTGCCCAAGCATAACTGCCTTTAACTCTTCTCTTTCTTCTTCTGGATAATCAAGAGCAACCTCTTCCATAATCTTTAAAATTTCTTGAACTACTTGCACTGCGGGTATTGGTTTTTCATTCATTCTTGTCCCCTTGAGAGCACTTCTGCTGATTTAAGCCCACCCGTTTCACCATCGAATATTGCTTTTACGTTGTGATAAGGGTTTTGTAAAAGATCTCCAGATTGTTGATCCAATACAAAATATCTAACCATATCTGGTTTAGGTTCTGGTTTTATTCTGTATTGATATTCTGCAACCCATGAGGGAGAATTAGTATCTAACCATATATCATCCAAATCATCTCTAATTTGAATTTGAGCACCATCTGCCCATGCCTTGATTAATTCTGCGTGTTTATGTTTCATTCTTGTCCCCTTGATTCCAACCAATCACTAAATTTATTTAATTCAGGCATTGTTTGAGCAAAATTTTTGTAGGCTTTTTCATTTAAAGATTTAACCCCATTTTCCAAATCAGATTGAAGACATAACCAAAATTCTTGTTTGATTTCCTCACGTTCTTTTTCTGCTATCAGGTTGGCAAAGGTTTTGAGGTAAGGCGTTAGTTCGTGGTCTTCTTGACTCGATGGGCTATACGCTTCATTTTCCCTAACAAAAAATCCAGCCTGTCTAGCCAATTCAATAGTTTCATCTTGTGTCATTTTTGACTCCTTTAAGATCTTTGCCAACAACTTTAACTCCAAAACATAAAAGAAAGGCAAACCAATAATGTTCATTCGATACAAGAAAAACAATAGCGACAATCAATGCTAAATTTACAATTAATTGGAACCAATATTCATTCATTCTTGTCCCCTTGCACGAATAGATTCAGCGCACAAATCTGCGGCATTTGAATATCTACCGTTGTCATACGCATCACACACCTTTGCACACTCCTCGCGCTCATCTTGAGCAATAGCATCAACAATAGTGCGTACCATACCCTCACTAAAGTGTTCCAAAAGTATTTGTACCGCTGTATCTTTAATCATTCTTGTCCCCTTTGAACCTCTTCTGATCACGCCATTTAAGCTCTTCTGAAAGCTCTAAAAACTTATCAGGTGCTACCGCCTCCCATTCCATACCTGAGTTTGTGTTGCTTATCTTTACAACTCCTATTCCAGTAATAAGTGCGCTTGTAAATGCCGACTCAAATATCTCATTCATGTCTTTGTCTTGTGTCATTCTTGTCCCCTTGTGTTAATTAAACATTTCTTTAGGAGGCGCACCGCTCATGGTTTGTTTTTGTACGTGTTCGTGAGCAATCGCAATTAATTCAGTAGCTAACATATGGGTAGCGTTCGCCGAAGCAATCGCAATTTCTCCACCTTCTCCATCACCGAAAATAACCACGGCACTCAGGGCACTATCTTTACCATAACACGCTAGTAGTTTGAGAAGTAAAAATTGTAAGTGTTGTTTTTCATCTTCACCCAAGTCACCAACAATCTTGTCCACGATATCTTTAAATTTGTTATTTGATTCCATCTAAAACCTCCTGTAAAAAATATAATCCATGTTCATTAATCACCAACGGGATTCCCCCCGTCTGTTGAATTCTGTGTAAGTTATCGTACTGCAATGTGGTTGGTTTGTTTTCCCCCGCCTTTGCTTCAATACCAATAAACCTACCCTTGTAACACACAAGAAAATCAGGCGTGCCCGAGTTACCATACCCGCTACCAATTGGCATAGAGTAGTACGCCTTGTACTCATCAAGAATCTTTCTGATAGCCTTTTTAACTTTGGCTTCAGGCGTCATCGCCATTAGTAATTCACCTCATTAAGTTTTTCAATGTAGTGAAATGCTTTGTTTATATCTTCGTCTGTCGCACCTTTGCGCCCCGCACGCATAGAGTATTTAATAATATTGCCCTTCAAAAACCCAATGAACTCGGCACGAGTAAGGACGTTTTCCATTACTGTCCAAGGTTGCACAGGCATCTCTTTGTAATGAGTGCCTCCAATTTGAAAATCATCTGCTTTCTTTTCCATCGTCTCTCTCCTTTGTTAAACCTAATTGAATAGCTTCCTGTCGCAACTGGCGGTTCAAATAGTTTCTCAACCACTCAATACCGCCCAACGCTTGGAACATATCTCTTTGTTCTTTACTCATGCGAAAACCCACATTAACGCCGTTTGTAAATTCACTCTTCGGTCTTGGCATAGCACGTTTCCTCCATAAACTAATTTTCATACTTCTCTTGTTTCAGTCATCATGACCACCAAAAAGAACAAGCATAAAACAAAATACTGCCGTTATCCATATTGCACCTACGCTCAGTACACCTATTAACAAAAGAAAATCTAATATTTCATTCATACATTCTCTCCTTTATAAAAAATGGTGAGGGGGAAAGATAGATTCCACGCCCCCTCTGTTCGTGGTACCAGGAGGTTCAGTACGCCCATAAACTTTTAACATCGGGGAAGCGTACTGACTTAGTCTAAGTAGTGCCACATCTATCAGGCTCTTCTACCTATTAGCAACTATGAATACCCCGATGCAAATCTCATTTTCTATTATCGCATTTAAGTTGGTACAGAAGAATTCTAAGCCAAAACTGATCAGGCGAGTTATAGTTTGTGTTCGGATTGTATCGGCAACCGATACGTATACCTGTGCTTGTTGTAATCAAAATGGAGCTTCCTCATGGTTAGCAGGATTAAAGGGAACAGGTTTGTTCCCCACGGGAATAAGTTTCTCAGGAAATGGAGGGGACAACATCAGAATGAGAACTTGTTAAGTATAGCGTCAACTGCTTTCTTGGTGTCTTGACGAACCGCTTCGTTCTTACGCAACTCGTTGGCATCTGTGTGAAGCAATGCAGACTCAAGCGCACGTCGTGCATCCTCAAGATCTTTGTCACCCGTCACATTAAGAGCCTTGGTCAAGTCGCACAACTCAAGCGCACCATCCACAAGTGAGTCATGAAAACGTCTTTGCTTGGCTTCCCCCGCAACATAGTCGGTTGTCAAGCGATCAGACATGCGCTTCATATGCTCACCTATCCTACGCTTGATGTCTGCCATCGCATTGTCTACACGCTCTTGTGCCACGCGCTCCAGTTGTTCTTGTAGGTACTTCTGTGCATCATTGCCCACATCAACCCTGAAGTCACCGCTTGATGGCATAGGCATATAGTTAACCCTGAATGCGAACTTGGTCATGATCTCATTGGCGGTTGGATAGTCATCACGCTTGAACATGTCCCCGAGTGCCATAGCTTGAGCCGTAATGAGCGTAGGATATATGTACACAAAGTCTTGCACAAGTTTAGTAAAGTCAGTCTCAAAGTCCGACATCTTCTCACAGAACTTAGCAAAGTTGACAGTCGGTAACATACGCAGACCTGAGTCACTCCACGGCAACGTGTTGTCATAAACAAACTGGCGAATCTTACCAACGAACTGCACAATGTCAGCCAACTCATCACGACCCGCCAACAGGTTCTTATTCACACGAGCGGAATCTTTAGCTCCCGCATTCTTATTGGACACAACCTCATCGGTCACACCCCTGTCTAATTTCCTTGCAGTCCACACACTTGCGTTGAACTCTACTAACATTGCACATGTATCTAAGTTATATCTTGTTGTCATATCTTGCTCTCCTTTATTTTTGCTAATCTAATTCGGTTGATAACTTCATTGTGATGGCTTTGCAGTTTACGATTGGCAGTCCGCGTACACAGCGCGCCGTACTGTTCCCACAGCACACGATAATCCCACGCGTTCAACAGTCTGTTAAACCTCGACTCGGACAGTAGCATGCCACTAACGTCTTTTAGTTTGAAATGTTCATACCCATTTGCTACCCAAAACTTTATGCCTGACGCTTCATGTATGAGGTGATACTCATCCATTATCCAAGGGCTAGTCTCTAGCATCTCGCTGATCTCACGTCCTAGCTCGGACATGTATCTCTTACAGATACTTACGGGTATAAGTCGCATCATGATTGAATCCTTACTACCTTGCCGTGTTGTGGTACGAACTCGGTATTGTCCACGATACCCCACAATGAGGGACATGGGGTTGGCGGGTCTTCACAGAACAAATACCCATCAGACAACCATAAGAGCGCATTGGTATTGATCTTGTTCTCTGCAATGTACTCAGTCACACATGTTGGTGTTGTACCGCCACCGCCCTTGGGAGACATCAGCGTTGCAATGTTATCGTACTCATGGGGTTTGAACTCCTGATCACCGCACACCTCTGTATCCCACCATACTACACGTACAGACTCGGGCTTAACGTCAGCGCATATCTTAGCAATCTCACCGAACACAAGACTGTAGTAAGGATGCATTGAACCTGATGTGTCACACGCAATGATCAACTCACCCATCGACTCAGTAAAGTGAGACGGCATCACGAACCCACTTGCCAACATACGTTTGTTGGGAGGACAGAACCTAGAGTTCTCATCACCTGTTGAGATGGTCTGAATGAACTCACGTAATGCTTCTCTCCAATCTGTCTGACGTTCACGTGCAGTCTCAAGAATGTCACGACCACCCGCACCATCCCCCGCCATCTTACGCACTAGCATCTCGCCTTGACGATTGGCATCATCGATCTGACGAATAAGCTCAGTTTTCCCACCATCGCCTTGGGCATCGCCCTCACCCTCCTCAAAGTCCCCGTGTTCATCAAGTGTTTGCACGTCAACAAACTTAGCATTCTTGAGTAGCTCTTGCAGTATCTGCGTGTAAGACATACCCTTGAAGTTATCATCCACGAGTGGAGCTACCTTAGTCGGACGTTCAACAAACTTGAAGTCAGGATCGATCTCTTCAATCAAACTGTTAACACAGTAGTCCATTGCAATGTTATTGATAGGCTTCCCAAACTTCTTTTGCAACTCGTGATACATCGGCAACACGCAATGCTTCAGCGCAATGTGGAAGTTCTCATGCAATACCAAATACCGCAACTGCTTAAGCGTGAAGTCAGATATGAACTCAGTCCCATAGAACTTGTTCTTGCCGTCAGCCATTGCAGTTGGTACATCATCACGCACTTCAGACTTACCCATGCAGATCACACCTGATAACAATGCGAACTTGGGATGTCGCATACAGTCGATATTAGCTTTCTGCACTTTTTGTTGTGGTGTTAATTTATCAAAGCTCATAGTTCCTCCCGTGTTTACTTGGTACTAAAAAAGATTTTGTGTGCACTCAACATGTTACCGAACTCAGTCAGCGTGGCATAGACTGCCACACGTTGGGACTGCGCTACAGTATTTACAAAGATAGACTGCATCTCAGCTTTCATCCTCCACACATACTTAACAACTTGCTCGGCATCCTCACGCTTATCAACACGTGATACGAACTGGAACACTTGCACCAACTGAGCGGTCGGATTGTCAGATAGCGGTGCGTTCTCAGGGTCAGCAATCACACGATCAAGTGAGCAAATGTCTCGTCCGAATCTAATGAATGAACCTAGAGCCTCAGCAGTAGTTGCACCAACAGTCCCCACAAGAGCAGACTCAAGAGTGTCATCGTCCAGTACCCCATCTCCCGCATTAAGAATATCACTAGACGCAACAAGAGAGCGAGGAGTAGCATAGGCAACCGCAGTACTTCTAGGATTAAAAATATAACCATTGTCACGAGAGAGATCTTTACCCTCATATTTACCACCTTTCTCATAATCTAAAAACGAATCGAACACCATTGGGAAGTTGTGCACGAATGCCAACACATTTGGATTGACACC
>Ga0208744_1000293_pt1 | contig 20483 bp, 23 predicted proteins | sample CryBogCBH24Aug09_FD_184620 | JGI IMG/M metagenome (GOLD analysis project Ga0208744, IMG submission 184620) | Freshwater microbial communities from Crystal Bog, Wisconsin, USA - CBH24Aug09 (SPAdes) (version 2) | ecosystem: Environmental > Aquatic > Freshwater > Lake | place: Crystal Bog...
GCCGACACGGGGTAGGTGTACGCGGTGGTATTCTCCCACACCGGATAGTAGGTCGCGCCGCCGCTGGCAGGCAGGGCGGTCTGGTAGCCGTAGATGTTGACCACCGACGCGCCCGGCACCAGCCCACGGGCCACCTGCGTGTACCACGGCGCTGTGAGCGTGCTCTCGGTCGATCCGGCGAAAGCAGGGAAGGACGACAGGCTCATACCGCATTCCCCCCGGCCAGATTGAACGTGACCGCCGTGGAGGAGGCCGATGCCTGTATTGAGCCGCCTGCCGGTACAATCAAGGTGCCGGTCCAGAGCGTGGTCGTGTTGGCCGTCAGGGGGCAGTTATAGAAGACGGCGTTGGCGGCGCTGGCCGTGCCGCCGGACGGCACGATGTAGATCGAGAAAGTCACCGCCGTGGCCGATGTGTTGCAGATGTTGATGCAGTTCAGGTGCGACCGCGCGCCGGACGAGGCCGTGAACAGGGTGGAAGTCGCCGTAGTCGCAGCGCCGCCCGCCAACTGCTGGGTGGGCACGTTGTTGTAGATGCTCTGAATGTAGGTCCCAAGGTTCGAGATCGCGACCACGTTGTTCTTGAACGCGGTCAGGATGTCGGAGACCGAGGCTCCGCCCATGTTTGGGCCAAGGGTGACGGGTCCGAGCGCCATCAGTATTTCCCATCCTGCTGGAAGCGATAGCGGATATTGCCCAGACGCCAGAAGCTGCCAAGGTCGCTGCTGCCGATGGTAATGGACATCAGGCGTGCCCGGAACCGGGGACTGATGAAGCTGGTGCCTTGAACCACGGAGTAGGGGCCGTAGGTCGTAACCGTGCCGCCGGGATAGTCTGCCGTTGAAAAGGTAATGTTCACCGTGGCATTCTGAGCGCCATTGTATGTGCCCCACTTCATGTCGGGCCACACCTGATCGACGAAGACCTTGTAGTCCCCCTCGTCAGTGGCGAAGTAGCCAGTCTGGAAGCTGGTGACCATGGCCGTGCCATCGGCATCGTTCGAGGTTTCATGCTGGTACAGGTAGAGGCTCGACGGGTCGGCCCCGATGGGGTTCCCCAGCACCGACTTGTCGATCCACGCCGACCGGCCAAGGTTGCCGAAGTCCCAGACGCCGAGGTTTACGTTGTATTTGGCGTAGGCCGTCACTTCGCCCCCGGACGACGTGGTGGGGTAGTACCATGTGATCTCCCCGAAGAGGGAGTTCACTGCCGTCCTGATCTTGTAGAGGTTGGTCTGGTCCAGTTGCTGGAAGATCACGTCCCAGATCGGGCACGCCACCGGCTGAACGCCGCCTCCGGTCAGGGAGTAGAAGGACGACGTGCCCATCCAGTAGATGGAGCCGTTGATCGAGGCCATGGCCTTGCGGGCGATCAGGCCGCACCCGGAACCGATCTCGTTGAAGCTGTAGATGTAGGGCTGGCCGACGTATTGCATGGCCCACACGTCCACGTCCGTCCAGATCAGGGCCTGCTGCGGCCCCTGCATGGCCCCGATGATCTTGGAGCCCTTTGGCAGGCGGTAGGAGCCCGCTTGGTTCGTGATCTGGGCGATCCATGTGGTGAAGTTGTTCACGTCACACCACCGGATCAGGAGTGGGTCCTGAATGCCGGTAAAGCTGGAGCCCCACGCGATGATCTGCCGCTGGGGCATGGCCACGAAGATGCCATCATTGACGGTCGGGCCCTGCGGAATGCAGGTCGCCTCAGTGCCGCCGGACGTTGGGTCATAGACGTAGATCGGCTGGAAGCCGGTGCTGTTGATGGGGCAGGACACAAGGTATCCGCCCCAGTTGTCCATGGTCCAGTCAATGGCCGGGATCGGCGTGCCGAGGCTGGGCGAAATGGACGCGCCCGTGCCGTATCCGCCGATGCCGTAGCCGTTCACGCCGTAGCCGGTGCCCGCCGGGTTCGCGCCCACGCCGAAGCTGTAGAGGTATCGGGCGAGGCCGCTGTTGACGTAGGCGGTGGTCGTGGATGTGGCGGTCTGGGGCCCATTGATCACAAAGGACCAGCTATTGGGGACCGACTGGACGACGTAGTTGCCGTAGAGCGTGACGCCGCCCACCGTGGTCGCCACCAGCAGGGGATAGGTGCTGCCGACGCTGTAGCCATGGTTCGGCAGGGTCACCGTGACGGTGTTGAACGCGTTGGTGGTCGTGAAGGCGGCCACGCAGTAGGGAGTGCCGGTCAGGGTGGCCGACGCCACCGTCTGGCTGTTGTTGACCTGATAAGTGCCGATGCCGCCCACGGTGCCGGTAAGCTGCGCCACGATGACGGTGGCGGTCGAGGTCGTGCCGCCCGTGACCGTCTGGTTGACCTGTATCGTGCCACTGGTGGTCGCCGTGACCGTCAGGGTGGTTCCGCTGATCGATCCCGTGAACACGGCCGTGGAGGCCGTCTGGGGCAACGGCAGGGGGTTCCCCAGAACGTCCTGCGCGACCACGTTGTAGGTGGTCGTGGACAGTGTCGGATTGAAGGTCTGATACAGGCCGTAGAGGACCGTGCCGCCGACCGCGATGTGCGTCTGAATGAACACGGCATCGTATTGCGTGATGCCGGTGGCGGTGCCGTCCGTGATGGTGACCGTGCCCGACCCGGCGGTCGTGGCAAGGTTCAGGGCGACGTTGTCGGTGGTCGTGGAGGGCGTGATGACCGCCAGATTGTTGTTCGTCAGGACGCCAAGCTGCGCGTAGGACTGGCCGCTGATGGTCTGGGTGCCGAAGGCAAGGTGGCTGACCAGATTGGGGTCCACCCACGCCCACAGGGCCCGCACGACGGCTGGAAGGGCCGTGGAGTAGTATTTGGTCCAGCCGCCCAGCTTCTGGACCAGCGCGCCCTGCGTGCGGTCGTAGATGAAACGCACAAGCTGGGACTGCGAGAAGCCCGCCTCGTTGAGGGCAAACGTCTCGTTCTCATCCAGACCCGGCTTGAGCTTGAGGGAGGCGTGGGGCATGGCTTACTTCGGCGTTGCGACGGGTGAAACTGATTCAGAGGACCATGCATAAGCTTCAAAACGTTTCCGATACTCCTCAACCATCGCGCCCTTCAGAAGCGCCTGATACTGCCCCTCATAGGACTGCGCCATCTGCGGGTCGTCCGACTGCCGCCCCCAGTTCCTCTGGTAGGCGCTGACATAGATCATGCTGGCCATGATCAGCATGTCCGGCAGGTAGGTCGAGATGAAGGTCGTGTTCGTGCCCGACCCCGTCGTGGTGTAAAGCGTGGGCATACGGATCGTGCCCACCAGCGTCACGGCATAGGCCTGATCGGGGATCGGGCCGACGATGAAATACTGGTTGGTGTTGCCGCCGCTGGTGTCGCCGCCGTAGGGCGCAAAGTATGCGGGCGAGCCCTGCGTCGAGCCGACGCCGCAGACGTTCTGCAGCCACTCCTTGGTTACCGGCAGGAGCGGCTGGCCAGTGCCGGTCAGGATGATGTTCTGCAGCGTCACGAAGTCACTGGTCAGCAGCGACAGGGTGTTGTTGCCGGTCGAGAGGCTGTAGGTGGTGTTGGTAGTCTGCAGGGGCAGCAGGTCGAGGTCGCGCTGGATGCGAAGCTCGGCGTAGTTCAGCATCTGCGGCAGCGCGTTCTGCATGGCCGTGTCGGTGAACACGGTCAGGCTGCCGCTGGTGGTCGTGTTGACCACCGCCATGGTGGCGATCTGGGTGACGTAGGAATTGTACGTCAGGGCAGTGGTGCTGGCGGCCATGAATTACCCCGAAATTGTCTTGACAGGGTAGCAGATTGCACCCCCCGGCGCTACAACGTGCCGCCGCCCTCGAAATATGAAAGCGGATGGCCGCCCGTATATTGAAAGTGCGGGCACTCTTTGAACTTGGGCCAGTCGTAGCCCCATTCGAGGCCCTGCGCCTTGCCCAGTTCTCCGACAGTCGCCCACGCCGGGTCGGAGCTATCCCAGACGCACTTGCCGTTGCGCAGCGGCACGCAGTCGTAGGCGAGGCGGTACTGATGCATTGACTGCCCGCCCTTGGCATTGGTGACAATCGCGCCCGGCGTCGTGCGGCCCTGCGCGTATAGGGCGTCCTGCTCCTCGGGCGAGCGGTAGGTGCAAGTGATCAGAAGGTCGATGCCCGCATTCTTGCACGCTGCGATGTGGGCCGTGCATTTCGCCATCACAGCCGGATGCAGGTCCATGAGGCTGCGACTGCTCACCTGTCCACCTTCTTGTCGAGCTTGTTATAGATGCGGTCCAGTTGCTCCATGATCCGGTTGATGTCGTTCCGGTAGTCGTCCTTCTGGACAAACTGCATGGGCAGCCGGTTCTCCAGTTCGGAGATGTCCTGCCGCAACTTTTGGGTGGCCACCCAAAGCTCCCTGATGGCGTAGCCGAGAGCCGCCGACACGAATGCGATGGTCCACTGGAGGAGTTGCTCAAATGTCATGTCAGGGGCCCACTTCGGGAATTGTCGTGTAACCATAAGGCAGCCCCACAATCGCGGTCACCATTCTGGTGGTCGAGGTCTGGAGCGGCCCGCTGGGGACCGCCGCGTAGGTCGTGTAGGTGAAGGCCGTGCCGGTGGTCACGGTGATGCTGTACATGCCCGCAGCGCCGACATTGGTCAGGCCCTCGACGCTGATTTGCGCGCCCGTGGAGAGGCCGTGGGCCTTGCTGCAGGTGACCGTGACGGTGGTGGTGCCGTTGGCCGTCACGGACAGCACCGGGATCGGCACGCCGTAAGTCACGCCGCTCTGCAACGGCATGATTGCGCCCTGCTGCGACAGGCTGGTGGGCTGGCCGTAGGGCAGGCCGGTGGCGGAGCCCGCAGAGGCCGCCACGAAGTCCTCCACGCGGGCGTTGACGATGGGCGTGGGGTCGGCCGGGACGACGATGGCGCGAAGCTGTTCCTGCGGCGTGTCGTAGCAGTTGCTGCAGACCAGAATGCGCAGGTTCTGCAATGCAGCGCCCCGCCAGTCCATCTGCCACTTCAGATCGACCCAGTTGTACCGAAACCCGCAGCGGTCACATATGGCGTGGGCCTGCGGGTTGTTCGGATTTGTGCGGGCCATGCCCGCCTGTGACGCATAAGCCATCAGGGCCTCCAGTAGCCGGAGACCATGGGCGAGATATAGTAGTTGGCCGTCTCGACGTTCTGCGTGGCCGCGATCTGATAGGCCTCGTCGGCCAGTGGCTTGATCATCTGCACCTTTTCGGGGGCCCAGATCATGGCCAGACGCTCCGCGAGGCCATAGGCGAAAGCCTCTTGGAAGTAGTAGGGCATCTCCACCTGCTGGGCGTTGGTGAAGTTGGCATCGGAAAGCTGCCGGACCCGGTAGAAGTTGAACGAGGTCTCATTGCCGTCCGGCACCGGCCAAAGCGTCACGGTGGGCGCGAGCAGGCGGTCGAACCAGTAGGTCGTCGGGAAGCCCTGCTGGTTCGGGTTGGGGTAGCTCGCATACTCGGTGCGGCTGATCGGCAGGATAAGGCGGTTCGTGGTCGATCCGCTGGAGGTCGTGACGATGTAGGCGTCCAGCATGGCCACCGTGTTGGACAGCACGCTGTAGGTCGCAGTCCCCTGCACCAGCGGGATGGTCTGGAGATCGACCGCCCACAGGTTCACGCCCTGAGATGACCACCGGCCCAGCATCATGTTGGCGGCCATGCGGGCCGATTCCATGTGCTCCTGCAGTATCTGGGTGCCCCGTATGCCGCAGAGATTGAAGGCGTAGAGGGTTATCTCACCGAGCGAAGGGTTGAATGTGTACGTGTTGCTGATGGCCATCTTTAGACCCCCGCGATGCCGTAGTAGGCTTCTTGGTTATGTTCCAAGGATTGGCGGTCGGTCGTGGAAAGCGCGGAGCCGAAGACCGTCACCTCAGAAAGCTGCCCGTAGAAGCCGCTGGGAAAGGCGTCGTTACCGACAATGAGTCCGGCATTACTCGCAACGAACGTCGCCCCAGTGGCCGTCCCGAGGCTGTTCCCGTTGAGCGTTCCCGCGCTGGAAATAGTGGCACCGCTAAGGGCAGATGCGCTAACCCCGGTGAAAATTCCAAGGGTGTTGGCCGCGATAGTTGGGCCGCTGGGGTAGGCGTAAGCGGCGTTTAGGAAGTCTTTCAAGGCAAAAATGCCTGTCGCCGCCAAGCGCCATGCAACGCAGTGGTTGGGGCCGGGGGCTGCAATAAAGGCTTGGCTGTCACCGGTGAGCGTTCCGCTGATAACCGTATTCACCGTGGTTGCGGTGGACAGCAGCGCGGGCATTGTCGCATTGGCCAGAGCGCACGTCGTGGACGGCGTGAAATCCACGGTCGGAAGTGAGTTCTTGGCGACAATGGAGCCCGACGCAACGATCTGCGGTTGCTTGGTCGCGGTCGCCTGAGTGACGTTATAGCCGTTCCCGCTCTGGTCGTACCAAGTCGTTACGAACCCGTTGTTCGCGCCTACGAACGCCAGCAAGCTCGCCGTGTCAAGAACGTTGTTGACGAAACCAATATCTTGCGTGGCGTTGTCGCTGGAGCGGCGCACGTTCATGCACTTGCCCGCATAAGCCGAACGCAGCTTGCGGGTCGAGAACGCGGCAGAGGCCGACACGGAGAGCCCGTCTAACGGATAAGTATACCCATTGTACTGAACTGGGTAAAATGGCTGCATAGGGGCGCCAGTAAACACAGACCCAAAAAGGTATCTTTTGAATACTTGAATTGGGGCTCCGGCAAACATAGCCATGATTGATAAATCCTTACGGGGACTGGTACGCTTGCCCGAATGCGTAGTTCAGAGTGCCGGAGCTATAGCCGGAGACGTTGATGTAGTAGATCGCCCCGTTCTGGATTTCCGTCATGGTCTCGTTCATCGTCTGCGTGAACGTGTAGGGCACGCCCTGCAGCGAGACAGGAGAGAACGTCAGACCGCCGTCAATCGACCTGTAAATCTGGTATGTGGCAACGAACGTCCCCGACACCGAGATGTTGAAATACGCCATGGACGACGGCGAAAGCGCGCCCCCGGTCTTGACGATCTGGGGCGAGAATTGAAGACCAGCACCCGTCGAGGAAAGGGAGCCGGAGACAACTGCTGCGGTCATTGCCATGGCGGGTCTCCCTTAGACGTAATCGATCTGGGCAGTGTATCCGGTCGGGGCGGTGGTGTCAGTGTCGGCGTAAGCGCCCGTCACCGCAAAGCTGATTGCGGTGGAGAACGACAGGCCGAAAAGGTCAACCACGGTCAGGCCCGCCGGGGGCACGGTGATCGTATAGACCGGCGTGGTGGTGCCGACCGTGACGGACGCCGTGTTGTAGAGCTTCAGGTAGTTGTTGCCGGTGGCGCTGGAGGCGACCGTGATGCGGTGAATTTTGCCGCCGGAGGCCTTCACAGCTCCGACCGCCGTGGTGGTGACGTTCGCGGTGCGGAAGCTCGTCAGGCCGTTCGAGGCGGTCGGATTGACCGTGTTCGCGGCGTAGGGCGGCATGGTGGAGTTGGGGTCCAGACCGGCCGTCACGATGGACACGTCCGGCGCGGAACTGGAGATCGTGGTGATCGTCACGTTGCCGGTGCCGGTGATCGCGCCAGTCAGGATGAACTGGAACTGCGGGTATCCGGCGCAGGGCACCGTCCAGCCCTGAATCTGGGCCGACCCGAGGTTTGGGATCACATAGGAACTGTCGGTGTTGTAGGACGACAGGCGGGCGCACTTGACCGGAATGAAGGCCGCGCCGTCCCACACGTTGAACTGGATCGTGCCGCCCGTGATGGTCGAGGCGCTGCTGATCGTGATGGCGACCGTGTCCAGACCGGCGGTATTGAGCGTGACCGCAGTTGAGGTCGTGGTCGCGCTCGTCCACACCGTAACAATGGGAGCCGCATACTGGTTGAAATTGCCGCTGTCTGTAAGGCCGGACATGGGGTGCTCTCCTTAGAACGACGGCGAGGCGTTTTGGACGAAGATGGTGCTGACCGCGCCCGTGGTGGCGGCAGTCGGCGTGGCGGCGTTCATGACAACCCGCGCAAAGGCCGGGGCGTAGGTATAGCTCGACTGGACCGAGACGGTTGCGCCCACGACGGCCGGATCGGCGGAGTTGATCCACACAAGCTGGTAGGCGGCGACCGGATTGGTCGCGCTGTTGGGGTCCTGCAGGGTCTGCTGGATCGTGTAGTTCTGGATAGTGCCGAAGGCGGTGGTGATGCTGGCCTGAATGGCGGTCGGGAAGGGCGTGTACTCATCCAGACGCACCCACGGGCTCGACGCCACGCCGTTGGTGCCGACCGTGATGGCGGCCGCGAAGGCGGCCGAGGCCACGATGCTGGTAACCGTCTTGAAGTCAAGGTTGGTAAAGCTGGTGCCGGAGTTTACGGCGGTCAGCACTTCCGTGATGATCGAGCCGTTAGCGTCGGTGCCGGTGATGGTCAGCGTCTTGCCCGCGTCTGATCCGGTCGTGGTCAACTGAACCCGGCGGGCAGTGTCCAGCGTGGCGACCGTGTTGGTATAGAGGGTCGTGGAACTGACCGTGCCTGAGCCGGACAAGATATAGGTGCCCGTCAGGCCCACAGTGGTCGTCTGGCCGGGGCCAGCGGGAGGCCCGACAACCGTCAGGCCCGAAGGCACGCCAAGGCCGCCCACTGCTTGCCCAAGCTGGATCACGCCGCTTGACACTGCCGTCACCACCAAGGTGTTGCCGGAGATCGACGCAGTGAAGGTTGCCGCTGCGGTCGCCAGAGTGCCGTTGATGGCAAGCTGACCGGCGGCCGCAGGCGTCTGCGACGTGCAGATGTTATTGGCACTGGCGGTGGCGAGGGGGCCGACCGTGACTGTCTGTGCGCGCATTAGTTCGACCCTCTAAAGGTTTCGTCCAAGACTAGCATTTAACGTCCCACCGTTTAAGGGCCAGATTGATCCGGCTGTTGGGATCGTGCGCCGTCTTGGGAGACGTGAGCTTTTCTTTCATCCCGCACATGCGGGTCCTGAAGTTGTCCCGGCGCTGGGCCGCCTCGGGGCTGTGAGCCGCCTCGGACGCCGTCACCGGCTTCTTGATGTCATGACCCTCGGCATGCAGAGACGCCCGTCCACGGGCGTTCAGGCCGCCCTCTGGGGACTGTCCTTCCTTGCGGGCCCAAGCTCCAGACATTCGACCTCCTTACGGCAAAACGGGGGCGCTAAGGCCCCCGTCCGCGTAGCTTCGCTTCCGAGGCCGGAGCCTCAGTCCATTTCCATGTCGAGCTTGCGGCCCTTCGGGGCTTCGCCGTGGAAGGCGGAGGTGAAGGGGTGGCTGTCAGAGCCGACCTTGCCGCCAGACTTACGCGGCTTGCGGCCAGCGTGATGCTTGGCATGCTCGCCGTGGACGTGGCCGACATGCTTGGCACTGTGATGCTTCACATGGCCGCCATGACGGCGGTGCTTCTTGGTGCCCTCGTCCTGCTGCCCGAAGCCCTCGCCCTCTTGAGCGCCGTGCAGAGCCTTGCCGCCACGCTTGCGGGCAGTCCGCTTCGTGGTGGTGTGGTGCTCAGCACCGAAGCCTTCGTGGTGCTTGCCGTGGATGCCGTGATGGGCATGGCCATGGGCGTGCATGACGCCGCCGCCGGTCTTCCGGTGATGGCGCTTGTGCTTCACATGGCCGCCGTGCTTGCGCTCTTCGGCTTCGTGGTCGATTTCCTTGGCGTTGGTCCGGGCTTCCGGCTCGTCGCGCAGGTCCATCTCTGCTTCGTTGACGCCGCCGGTAGCCCGGTGATGACGCCCATGTTCTTTATGATGCTTCATGGCTCTACCCTTAAGCCTGCGTGACGCCGAAGAGGCCGGTGGCCGTTGGCACGTTATACAGCAGCGGCGACTGCCGTACAATGAGACGGGCGGAGCCCGTCGTGGGGGCGGTCTGAAGCACGTAAGTGCCCCGGACATCGCCCGTGGTCTGAACGCCAGCGCCGACACCCGTTCCGGTGGCGGTGGAGGTGACAGCAGCCGTGTAGCCCGTGGTGCCAGTGACCAGCGTGGGGGCCGTGAGGCTGGCGGCGGCATAATAGATGATCGTGTCGCCGAAGTTGTCGGTACGGAGCGGCAGGCCAAGAGTAAGCGAAGTTCCGACCGAGTAGGACACCGCGCCGCCCGACGCCGAGGGCGTGATCGACGCAATGTACTTGAAGGCCTTGAGGCCAGTCACCGCAGACGACGACGAGGTCGGCACGATGATGTTTTCCGTCATCGGGTAGCCGTACACGTCGTAGCCCGACACCGCGAAGGTCACGGCGGCGGTCGTGGTCGTGGACGGAGTGATGATCAGGGCGCGGGCGCACAGAGCCTGCGGGTTCCAGAGTTGGACAGAGCCGACCTGACCGAAGGGCTGACGGGAGGCGATCACACCGCTGATGGTCGAGCTACCGGCCGCAGCAGTGATCGTGATCGGAGAGCCGCTGGTGCCCGCCGCCACAGGAGCGCCGGAGACCGTGTACACACCGGCAAAGCCGGTGCCAGCGGCGTTGGCGGAGCCAGTGCCGACGTTCGGGCCGTAGCCCGTGATCACCGTACCGGCGGCGATGCCGGTGCCGCTGACGGCCATGCCGATGGCAAGCAGCGGAGCAGTCTGCGCGGTGATGATCAGCAGGTTACCGGCGGTGCCGCTGGTGCCGTTTGAGATGTAGCCCGACACCGAGGTGTAGGCGTCAACGGCCAGAAGGCCGGTGACGGTCACACCAGTATCAGCGCGGGCAATGGACACGCCGGTCGCCACGCCGGTCGAAGCCGACGAGGACGAGACGAGGGTCATGGCGGTTGCCGCCGCGACAGTCGCGGAGGCCGCAATGGCCGTGGCCGAGTTGGCCGCGATGCTGCAATTCAGGGTGACAACGTCGTTGACACCGAGGAAGCCGCAGATCGGCTGGCCCATGTCTTGGCCGGGCGTGTAGGTGTACGGCTGGCGGGGATCGAGGATGCCAGAGCCGTTGTAGAACATCGAAGGAGCGGCTTCGCCGTTGTATTCGATGGCAGGATAAGTGGACTGCCCGAAAGTAACGAGCGGCCCAGCAACTGCTGAAGTAGACATTATTTAACTCCCTTGGTCGGGACAAATTTCACAACAACGGCTTCGTTGCTGTGGTGGTCAAGGTACCGAACCGCCTCAATAAGGGCAGAGCGGCTCTCCTTGAGTTTCCCAATTCCGGTGTTGCAGTCGGCGCACAACAGCCCGCGAATCGCGCCCGTCTTATGGTCATGATCAACAGCCAAGGCCTTGATCTTGCCCTTCCGAGTCGCAGTCTCGTGGCACTTACAGATAGCGCACCGGTTGCCCTGTGACGCCACCATTTCGTTGTACTCATGCGGGGTCAGGCCAAACTTGCGCTGGCGGTCCTCTTGCGAGTAACGTTCTCGATTGGCGGCGCGGAAAGCGCGTTGAGATTGCATCCTTGCCTCCTTTCGAGCCTGATCCCCCTCGGGGGTGTTGGGATACTTACGCTTCATGAGCACCTCTTACGAGGTCGGGAAGGACCCGTAAATGCTCCTCCAGTTGTAATATCCGAAGGAGTACCGCTCGTAACCCTTGACCAGCAGATTGTCAGTAACAAAGTCGACTTGCATGTCCGTTTCGAACTTAACGCGCTCCATATACGCGAGACCGTCAATATTCGTGAGCAGGAACCAAGCAAAGGCCGAGGTGAGGAAGTCATCGACCATGTAGCCTTCCGGCAGACCGCCAGCGGTCGTCAGGATGGCGTTCACGTCGTTGTCGGCCGTGCCGGGGCGCAGTTCGGTCTTGGTCAGGCGGATGGCCACCGGCTCAAGCTGCGGCGGGATGATCAGCTTCCGCCCGCGAGCGAACACCTTCAGACCGGCTTGGTCCTTGAAGTTCGTGCGGATGGCGATCATGCCGTTCAGCAGGGTGCTCTCGTTGAGGTCAACCTGCGTCAGCGGGGTGTTGGCGACCGTACCGCCGTCGATGGGGTGGGCGGTGGAGCAGAGCGACACGCCGTCGCCGCCGACTTGGTTGTTGTAGGTCTGGGCCGTGTTCAGGATCGACGCGCCGTAGATTTCCTTGGTCTGCTGGAAGGATTCAATCAGGCCGAGGTTCGACGGGTGGAACTGCGTCTTGTAGAGGTTGTCGTCAATCGCCTTGCGGGTGATCGCATAGCCCAGAGCGATTTCCGAGTGCTCTTGGTTGTACACGTACCGCTCACCAGCGCCGTTGTCGAAGGAGGTCTGGCCGCCTTCGGTCTTAAGCTGGGCGAGGCCGAGGTAGCGCATTTCAGCGGTACGTTCGAGCGCCAGCTTCGAGTCGTGCTTGGTGAAAATCTTGTCGTACTGAGACGGGATCATCTCGTACTTGCCTTCAATCCCACGCAGGCCGGGGAGGAGAAGGTCTTTAATTGCTGAAAGGTTAACAGCCATTTACCTAGCTCCTATTAGATACCGGCGAACGAACGCGGCATGGAGTTGTTGAAGCCAACCACGATGCGGTTGTAAGCGGTGGTGTTGTCGTTCCCGTTGATGGAGACGAGCGGAGACACCGCGCCGGGCACGTAGTTTGCGAGGGCGAGAATGCGGAACGGCAGGTAGTTGTTGGCCGTAGCGCCCGCCGGGTTGTTCGCGATCAGGGTGTACTGGTCGGCGAAGTAGGTGGACAGGCCGTTGGCGGTGATGCCGTTGGTCGTGGTCACGCCCGACTGGCTGTAGTTGAAGCCGATGTTCTGGCCGATGTTCGCAAGGCCGACCGCCGTGGCGGTGGTGTTGGAGTTGCCTGTCATGATCGAGAACTGAGCGTTCGGGTCGGTGATGACGTAGGCGGTCACGTCGCCGTTGGCGTCAGAGCCCGGCCAGTAGTTGCGCCACACCGGATACTTGTTCGCGGTGGACAGGTAGCGGCAGCCGACGAACACGCCCGCAACCGGGGTGAACAAGTAGCCGGTGGTGGCCTGCGTCGAGAGCGCCGCGCCCGAGTAGGCGAAGGTGACCGTGGTGGTCGAGGCCGACAGCACCTGCCACGCACCGTTCAGGGTGGTGGCGGTCGTCAGGCCGGTGAGGACCAGATACGAGCCAACCGGCGGGACAGCGGTCACGGCGGTGAAGGTCGCGGTCACGACACCATTCGACAGGGTGAAGCCGGAGATGGCCAGCGACTGCTGGGCGGCGGCCTGCGTAATGTAGCCGGTGCCGACGCCAGTCGTGCCGACAGCCTGAACTACCGGGTCGCCGAAGAAAATGGGGGTGGTGTTGGTGCTCGCGATGGCAAGCTGGGTCTGTTCATAGGTCGGCGATGAGCCGGTGCCCTGATACTGCTGAAATCCGTTCGGCGCGAACGCATTCGCCATGACGGGTTCTCCTGTGGGGAAGAGCCATCATCGCGCGCCGGGGCGACTAGGATCGGGAAATCATTGCAGCCCTCCACGCCGGGGGAGGGGATGACGGAGCCTATACGTGCTTTTTCGAAGGTGTCAAACGAAAAGGGGCCGGTGCGTCATTCACCGGCCCCAATCCATGCTCAGTCCCAAACCGGCCCTATCAGTCAGGGATCGGCATGGCCTCGTAGGACTTGCCGACCTTCACAAGCGCGGCGTCCTTGTTGTTGCGGCCAAACTGCCCATCGGGCGCGGAGGCAAGCTGCTGCTCCTTCTGGCGGACCTGCAGGCGGGCCTTCCGAAGCTCGATGTCCTTGGCCTCGTCGGTCAATTCCTTCGGGCGCTCCATCAGGACCATACCCTTGCGCTCAATGGTCTTGTAGCCGCCGGTATCGGGCATGTAGGACGGGTGGCGGGACGCAGGCACCGGCTCCCAGCCCATGCGGGCCAGTTGGACCTGATAGGCCGGGTCTTCCTGACCCAGTACCGTCTTGCGCTTCCACTCATACGACCACCCCTCTGGGACCGCGTTCTGGTCGATGTAGAAGTCATCGGTGCCCTCATCGAGCGATCCGATGTTGCCACGAATCTCAGCGGCGCGGCGCGCAGCACGGGCGCGGGGGTCTTCCTCGCGCATTTCGGCACGCAAGGGCGGGCGCTCCACAGCGACCGACTCAGGGGCCGCCGCCACGGCCTCGGCCGCCTTCTGGATCGGGCTCATCTTGCGCTTGGGGCGGGGGGATTTCAGCGGGGCGTCGGACATCAGTTGAGCTTCCCTTCCTTCTGCAGCGCCAAGAGGTTCTTGGCGTATTGCTGCGGGGTCATGCCCATGAGTTCAGCCATCTCGATCTGCTGGGCAGTCAGCCGGACGGTGTTGGGACGGGTGCCGGGCGCGGTTCCGCTGCGGGATACCGGCGCGGCGGGCGGTGCCGACCGGCGCTGCGTCACTTGAGCCGCCTGCTGGGTCGGGTCGGAGTGGTCCGACTGCGGTTCAGAGCGGTTGATGCGAAGCGTGCCCTCGATCTCGGCGAAATAGTCGTCGGTATCGACCCGGTGGCCGTCCGCGACGGCCAGATTGTGCGCCGCCAGCATCTTTTGATAGAGGCGCTGGTCCGTGGCGAACTCAGGGTGAGCCCGCAGCCAGTTTGCAGAGCGCGGGGAAAGCTGGGAGGCCAGTGCCTCAACCGGATCGGACTGATACGGCTGCGGAGCCTGCGGGCGAGACTGGCTCTCCAGCGCCTGCTTGCCCTGCTCAAGCTGCAGGAGCTTCGCCTGATTGCTGGCCATCTCAACTTGGATGTCAGAGGCGCGGTCGTAGTCGCCCACAGACATTGCTTCGCGATAGTTTGCCTTCAGGATTTCATTGGTCTGGCCGACCGTGGCAATGGCGTTCGACACAAGGCTCAGATTGCTGTCGTGGGCCTCGTTCTGGGCGCTGTAAGCCGACCGCGCAGCCTCCTGAGCACGCTGTTCAGCGGCCAAACGGGCCGCCTTTTCCTGCTGAAGGGCGACCTTCAGGGCTTCAAGGCCGTCATCGGGCTCCACGACCCGCTTTTTGGTGCTTTCGGGGATGACCTCGACCTTGACCTCGTCAGAGGCGGGGGCGGAGGGGTCATCAATCTCAATTTCGATCTGATCTTCGTCTTTCGTGCTCATGTTGTCTCCTACCACACTTGGTCGGGGTGCTGGATGCGGCCCCGGATATTGACGTCATCGATCATGCGGCACTGCACACCGTTCACGGTGATGCTCCAGCCATCAGACGGGCGGAAAACGACCCACTCGCCGTCCTCAAACGTCGTGTCGGCGAACCATTGGCCGTCATCGATGAAAGCCGCCGGTCCCATCTTCAGGATCAGGCCGACCTTCCCCTGAATCTTGTCCTCGTCGCGGCTGGCGGAGGTGATGTAGAGGCCGCTCTTGGTCTTTTCCGGGCGCACGTAGATGGCGCACAGCACCTGATTGTTGAAAATTTCGACGTTGTCGATGTCGCCGATCTCCTTGAGGAGGGCCTCCTTTGGATCGACGTCGTGGGTCATAACCATGTAGGGCATAGGTTACCTTTTTGAGATGATGGATGAGGCTTCGTCGCAGTAATCCAGAGCCGCTCTTAGGCCCTGTATCCGTCCAACTTGTTGCTTGTACTCGGCGTAGTCAATGGGCGACCCATTGGCCAGCACGTCGGTCACTCGCTCGATCTCGGCAAGGATGATCTTCTTAAGCTCATGCTCAAATAACGTATTGTAAGTCAGCATATACTAAAGCGGCGGCATCATTTGACGCCGCCGCGTATCCTTTCGTCAGTCGTAGTGTCCGTAGGCGTCGATCTTGGCGAGGCGTCCCAGACCGCCGCCAGCGCCCGTGCCGTGATCCCCGGCCATCTGGGTCGCCGTGAGGGTCCGGCCGCCGCGCTTGCGCGGCATCGGCGGCGCTCCGCCGGGCGGCGGCATCATGCCGGGAGGGCCGCCGGGAGGCATGCCCGGAGGCATACCGCCCATGGGCGGCGCGGGAGGGGGCACGGGAACGCCGCGAGGGGGAGCAGGCGGCATTCCCGCGCCGGGAGGCGGACCAGCGGGATGGCCGTGCGCTCCGATCACGATGTTGATGTTGGTCTTACCCTTGGCGCGACCGCCATGCTTGCGCGCGGAGCGGTGGCCGACTTCGCGGAAGCCGGTCGGGCGCGTGCCCTCCATCGAGCCGTCCATCACGTCCAGCGAGCCGCCGTGCGACTTGCCCTTGCGGTCAGCCGCCTTGCACTTGTGGCAGCCGCAGGAAACGTGGTGGACTTCGACCTTGCCGCCGTGGGCGTGGGCGCTGCCGCCGGAACACTTGTGGCACTTGCAGGACGAGTGGTGGATTTCAGCGGAGCCGCCGCGCGCCTTCGGCGGAATGGGCTCGTAAACATCCCTGCCACGGATCACGGAGGGGTCTTGCGGGCGCACGTCCTTCGGACGCGCAGGCATCTGGGGCCTTGCCACGGGCTTGGCCGGGGGCATCTTGGGCGGCGGGGCCTTGCTCGACGTGATGATGGGCATGTTATCGTCCATCGAATGATCGACGTGGCCATTGTAGCCGCTATCGTCATCGTCAAGCATGCCGCCCATGTCGCGGTGCGCGCGGTGGACCTTGCCGCCGCGCTTGCGCTTCAGGGCCTCGGCCTTCACGGCCTTCTTGATCAGAGCCATGTCTTCGGCCGCATCGTCATGCTTGGCCGCGCCGCCGCGCTTCAGACCGGCGGCCTTGGACATGCGGCTGGACCCGGCGGAACCGAAGTTCATGCGCTCAGTGGGGACGAAGGAGCCGCCGTCAGCCCGGTGGGCCCGGCCGCCGCGCTTGAACGCGCCGACGTGCTTGGAGCCTTCGCGCTCCTCATTGGCCTCGCGGATGTCGGTGTTGACGTGCTCGCTCAGGTGCTGGGACGACGGGCCGCCGTACTTCTTGTGCTTGGAGCGGGGCTTCTTGCCCGCGTGGTGCTTGGCGTGCTCGCCGTGGACTTTCAGGACTTTGCCGCCACGCTTGAACATGCGGCGGGAGAGCGGACGCTCGCCAGTCTTCACGTCGGCGTCGAGGGGATCAGGGGGCGAGTAGCCCGAGGCATCGACCTTGCTGCCCTTGTGGGGGTCAGCGCGCAGAATGCGCTTGGCCTTGTCGCGTCCACGCCCGCCGTGGGGCAGGCTCTCTCTGATTTCCCTGTGCTCGGACATGGGCGCTCTCCATCAACCGGCGTCCCGGCTATCCGCTACAAATACCACATCCTGTGTCAAGGGCGAGGTTGTTTTTAGCGGCGATATTGAGCGGCAAGTCGAACCGCATAGTCAATGGCCCCGCCATGAGCGAACTGAGGTGCCGCAGCCGGGGTGGGTGCAGGCATCACGGGCGCTTGTGCGGGTGCGGCTTGTGGCTGGTGGAGGTTGCGGAGTGTGTGTTCGAGGGCGTGGTCCCGTGAGAGCCCGTGCTCTTCCGCGAAGTCCCGGTCAACCGCTTCGACCCGTGGGGCGAGAACAGTCGATAGGTATTCGAGAACATCGGGTCGTCCTGCGGCACCAATCCGTGATCGATAATCTTCACCATGCGGATGCTCCTTCCAATCGTTGCTCCTCAGATCGCCATCGCTTGCAAACACGCGCTTATGGGCTGTCACGCCCTGTTGTGTCAAGTCCGGCGATGCAGAGACAACCCGGTCAACGGCTTGGTGGAACTGCCTTTGGTCGGGGTAGTTGTCCGAAAAATTGAGGACGCGGACCTTGTTTCCCCCAACAGGGATAAGGCCTGAGCCGGGTGCATGCTCGTCCAAGGCCTTGCCGAGATTCACGATGTGATCGCGGGAAAGCTGGAAGTTCTTGTCGGTCGGGTGCTCGAATTGATACTCGATCCCATTGGCCTGCGTGACCTTGGGATTGAAGAAGGGGCGGTGATAGCCGACGCCATCCTGCTTCAGCAGAAGGCCCATGGCGTCCCCGTAGAGGTCCATCAGGTGCTTTGAGGGGGCGTCGATGTCCGGGGCCTGCCCGGCCGCCTTGATCCGCGTAGCGCCCACCAGCGTATGAACCGCCGGGTTGGAAGCGCCCTCCCAGTAACCGGGAGCCTCGACTGCGCCGGGAGACATGATGCCAAGATACTTGGCCAGCAGGTCGCCACCCTTGCTGTCCTGCAGGGCCTTGCTGATCCGCGTCTGGTAGTCCGCCTTGGCCTCGGGAGGCAGGGCATCGAAGCCCGCAAGGTGATTGATCTTGGTACTCGGCGTAGCCTCCCACGAAACGTGGGCAAGATTCTGGTCGAGGAAGTCGGAGAAATCCCGCGCGGAATCGGCAATCTGCTTCGGCGTGACCTTTGCGCCAAGCGCACGCTCGCGCATCAGTTCGGAGTAGTCCTCCTCACGACCCTTGTGCAGTTCAAATTTCATGGTCTTGCCGTTGCCGGGGACCATGTGGCCGAGGCCCTTTTCGACCGCTTCCTTTCTGACGGCGTCATCGACCGCCTCTTGGCGGGTCTTGATGGCGGTCCAGATGGCGGCCTGCACTTGGTGCGGCTTCCACCCCAGATCATGCGCCAGCTTTTCGGTCAGGCGCTCCATGTAATCGTACTTGGCATTGTTGCCGACCGCCGGATCGTGGAAGCCGAAGGTCTTGGCCATCCAGAGGTCCTGCGTCGATCCCTGCAGGCGCTTGGGGTCGATGTGGACCATGAGGTTGTTGTAGAAGTTGTTGGTCTTGCGGCCCTCGAACGGGATGTTCTCGTTCATGACGAGATGCGCCTTGAGGTCCCGGTCGGCGGTGGCGATGTTTTCATAGCTTCCGGGCTGGTGCCGGGCGATCAGGAACCGCTTTCCGCTGTCATCCAGCGGCACCTTGGTAAAGCCCGCGTTCTCGCCACCCAGCGCCCGCACATAGTCGTTCGCTTCCTTGATGGTTCTGAAGGACCGATCCCGGTCAACGATGTCGCCGTTCCAGATCGTATGCCCGGCGGACGCGCGGTTGTAGGCCTTCATGGCGTTGACTGTGTTGACCGGCACCGTCGTCTGCGGGCTGTAGATGGCCACAAGCTGGGCGAACTTGTCGGCGGCGTTCTTGTCGCCCCCGAGGTGCTGCAGAATGCGCTTGCTCGACCGCTCGTACCATTTGCGGCCGACCTTGCCCTCCTTGGCGAGCTTCAGAAGATCGCCGTACAGGGCCTGCGTGGCCTCATGGCCGGTTCCGCCCTGATAGGCGTTGATCATGCGGCCTGTGACCGTCCCACGGACGCCCTCAAGGATGTTTCCGAGTGTTTCAAACGAGTTGTCGCGGTCGCCAGACCACTTGTTCGCATTGGCCCGGCCGCCGGGGGGCCTCGCCACGTTCTTTGCGGTCATCAGGGCCCGCCGGGTAGCCTTGCCATGATCGATGAAGCCGCCGGTCGCCTTGTCCATCTGGGGCTTCCTGATGTCGAAATTGCCGTTGTTGCCCATGGCCGACTTCACCTGACCGGGATGGAAGACGATGTAGCTATCCTGCGCGGTGGGATACCACCGCTTGTACATTTCGTCGGAGACGGAGGTGTCGCCATTGGGCATGTCCTGTCCGGGGACCTCGAAGCGGTTCAGATAGACCACGCTGTCGTGGCCCGCCCGGCGGATATAGTAGTGCAGCAGGTTGTGCAGGTCTTCGACGCTGCGCGTATTGTGGGCGTCCTTGACCTCCTGCGGGTAGATCAGGCCCTTGTCGTGAAGCTGGTTGGCCACGTAGGGGCCGAAGTTGCCCATGTCCCGCAGGCGCAGGGGGTTCTTGATCGAGGCGTGGACCGGGATGACGCGCGAGTGCGTGCCATATGCGCCCACCCTTTCACGCAGGGGAAGCGCGCCGGATTGCGTTTCAAGGCGCACATTCGCCTGCCCCCGCGTGCCGAGATGGAAACCGAGGTCGCTGCGGTGCGGATCGACAGTGTCGTAGTCCGTTTGGGACTGCGTGCCATGGTACAGCACAGGCGGCACGTCCGGGTGGTTTCCAGCCATGAACTGGGCAAGGTTGGACTGCCGCTCCGGCGACCCCACGGGATGGAACGTGTCGGGCTCCGGCGGGGCCTTGCTGCGCTGCAGCGACTGAACCATCTGCCGAATGCGATCCGGCGGGGCCCCGACGCGCTGGTTCGGGTTGTAGAAGATGCTGTCGAGATCGTCGTGCGCAAACGCGCCGCCGCCGTCTGCAAAGCCCGGCACCGGGAAGTGCTGCACGGGAATCGGCTGGCCCGGCTTGGGCATGGGCACGTCCGCCGCGCCCGGCGACACCTTGGTCGCAAGCTGCTTGGCCAGATCAATGACCTTCGTCATGCGCTTATCGACGGAAGACGCCATCACTTCCCGCCTTTCTCGACCGACCGGACGGCCGGGGCCGTCTCAGGGTGCAGGGCCACGTCCTTCGCCAGCGACAGCATCTCGACGCGCTCGCGGGACTGGCGGTCCAGATCGCGGTTTTGGTCCTCCATCTGCGCCGTGGCGTGCTGGACCTGAATCTGTTGGCCCTTGGTCTGGGCGTCCATCAACTTGGCCTTGGCGGTCATGAGCGCGGCGGGATCGGGCTGTTGCTGTTGCCCGCCAGCGAGGCCGCCAGCGACCGGCTTGGGCGCGAATGCGCCCTGCTTGATCTTGGCATCCACCTCCTTCGCCTTGGACTGGGCCTCCAGCGTCTCGGCGTCGGCCTTCTGCTGGGCGATCTTGGCGTCGGACTGCATCTTGATCAGTT
>Ga0208744_1000310_pt1 | contig 19673 bp, 39 predicted proteins | sample CryBogCBH24Aug09_FD_184620 | JGI IMG/M metagenome (GOLD analysis project Ga0208744, IMG submission 184620) | Freshwater microbial communities from Crystal Bog, Wisconsin, USA - CBH24Aug09 (SPAdes) (version 2) | ecosystem: Environmental > Aquatic > Freshwater > Lake | place: Crystal Bog...
TTGCGGTCAAAATGGCAATATCAGTATCGGTGATTTTATTGTTGCATCTGATATGGTGGGCAAAGGGATGAAACAATCCGATGATGTATTTCATTCTTACACGGTGGCAAAGTCAAGGGAAAATGTTATGTTTTCTTCGCCTAGTGAAGTTAAAATGATTGCGTGCATTTATATGGGCGGTTAAAATAATAAAAAACAACATAAAATATTCGTACTCAGGCCAGTAGGTCGGGAGCGTCAAAACCTAGTAAGGGAAATTTTATGGCAGTCTTTAATAAGAATTCGCTCGCCCAGATTTCGGGCTTTAATAATCAGATTCTTTCTGGTGAGTTGGTGTATCAGCAAAAAGAGTTTTGGAATATTCAACTCGAAAATGATACAGGGTTTTTACCTACAACTGGGGCTACGATTGACGCTCAGATTATTCGTAGGCTTTTGTCAAATGTAATGGATACTCGCAACGGGTTGACTTTTGACATAGCAGACTACACTCCTACGCCTTCTCCAATATCTCTGACAATCACAAATCGCAACGATGCGACTGGATTTTTTACACTTTTGATGGACGAAAGTGCTTGGGGGACAATGGCAAGCGATCCTGATTTGGAAATTAATAACGTCAATGGTGCTGGATTTTCTGGAAGAATTAAAATCAGTTTTCCTGCTAATGGGACTACGCCAGCTCAAGATATCATCATCTTTTTGTTCTTTATTGTCCGTTCTGACGGCATTGTCGTGGAGTGATCATGGGAATAAAAGTAAACGTAATCAATGAAAATAACGTCATTGTTAAAGTCGATCCTCCTGCAAATCAAATTGTAAAAGTAGACAAGTCTAGCTTTGGAGTTAGCGGATTTTCAGGAGCAAGCGGATATTCTGGATACTCAGGTTATTCAGGTTCGGGCGTAAGTGGATGGAGTGGCTATAGCGGTTATTCTGGTCAATCTGGTGCTGGTTATAGCGGATATAGCGGCTATAGCGGATATTCAGGCATTTCGGGATTTTCAGGCATTTCGGGATTTTCTGGAAGTGGCATTTCGGGATACTCTGGTTATTCGGGATTTTCTGGCTCAGGAACAAGCGGATACTCTGGATTTAGTGGCATTTCTGGAGCTACGGGCGCACAAGGTTTGTCGGGATTTTCAGGAATAAGCGGGTACTCCGGTGTCGGTATTAGCGGTACGTCTGGGTATTCAGGTTTCAGCGGATACTCTGGTAGTGGTTTAAGCGGATACTCTGGATTTTCAGGGATTAGCGGATTTTCAGGAGCAACAGGAGCACAAGGGACTTCAGGTTATAGCGGATATAGCGGTATTTCTGGAGCAACTGGAGGACAAGGTGCATCGGGTTTTAGCGGTCAATCTGGCTTTAGCGGATATAGTGGTTCAGGCATTTCGGGTTATTCTGGGTTTTCAGGATATTCGGGTCAACAAGGGACTTCTATAAATATTAAAGGTACGGTGGCTACTCCAGCTAATTTGCCTGCAACTGGTAATAATCCTAATGATGCGTACATTGTCGCTTCTAATGGCGATTTGTATGTGTGGGAGTCTTCAGCTTGGGTAAATGTTGGTCAAATCGTTGGACCATCTGGCGCTAGTGGAATTTCTGGATTTAGCGGTTATTCTGGCATAAGTGGCTATAGTGGTTTTAGCGGTTCAGGCATTTCTGGCTATAGCGGTTATTCTGGCTCTGGCGTTAGTGGCTATTCAGGTTACTCGGGTTATTCGGGTAGCGGTGTAAGTGGCTATTCCGGTTTTTCTGGCACTAGCGGATTTTCTGGATTTAGTGGTTCTGGCGTTTCTGGATATAGTGGATTTTCTGGCATTAGCGGTTACTCTGGTTATTCTGGAAGTGGCGTAAGTGGGTATAGCGGATTTAGCGGATTCTCAGGTGCTGTTGGAATTTCAGGATATAGTGGATTTAGCGGTTACTCTGGTTCAGGTGTTAGCGGTTATAGCGGATTTTCAGGGATAAGTGGCTATAGCGGTGCGGTTGGTCAGTCGGGTATATCTGGGTATAGCGGTTTTAGCGGAAGCGGTATATCAGGATATTCAGGCATTAGTGGATATTCTGGATTGGGTTATTCTGGGTTAACTGCTACAGGCTCCAATTCAATTGGACTTGGTAGCAAATCATTTACAACCAATTTAGATGCAAGTGTGACCGCATTTGCAGTTGGCCAATATGTCAGGGTATATGCCACATCAGTCCCAAGCCAATACATGGAAGGATTGATTACATCATATTCGGGCACTTCATTGACTGTAAACGTGACATATGTAAATGGTGGTGCATCATTTAGCAATTGGACTGTTTCACTTTCTGGAGCAGTTGGTACGTCAGGTTATAGCGGTTATTCTGGCATTTCTGGATACAGTGGATATTCAGGAACAAATGGAGCTACAGGCACATCAGGTTATTCTGGATATTCAGGAACAAATGGGTCTAATGGAGCGAGCGGTTATTCGGGATATTCTGGCTATAGCGGTTCAGGGGTAAGCGGATATTCAGGTTATAGCGGATATTCAGGTGCTGGTGTAGCGGCTGGATCAAACACGCAAGTCCAATACAACTCAAGCGGTTCGTTTGCTGGTTCTGCCAATTTCACGTTCAACGGTACTACGGTGACGATGGCGAACGATGCATCCATTCATGGATTGACTGTTGGATTGGGTGGGGGTTCTGTATCAACAAATACTGCGGTGGGTGCTAGTGCTTTGGCGGCAAATACAAGTGGACTTCAAAATGCCGCTGTAGGAAACTATGCGTTATACAGCAACACAAGCGGTGGTTATGGGTCTGCATTCGGTTATGGTGCATTGACACAAAACACCACAGGACAAATTAATTCGGCTTTCGGCAATGGAGCTTTAAATTTAAACACTACTGGCGGATATAACACCGCCATCGGTGGTTCAGCACTTTACAGCAACACCACAGCCTCCTACAACACTGCTGTTGGTTATCAGGCGGGGTATAGCAATACTGGTGGCCCATACCAAGCGTTTGTCGGTTATCAAGCGGGGTATAACAATACGACTGGGACTGAAAATACAGCCGTTGGATGGCTATCTTTACTGTATAACCAGACAGGCAACTATAACGTTGCAATCGGTGGCGAAGCGTTAAAAAATAACACTACAAATGGTAATACTGCGGTTGGTGTTGCCGTTCTTTTAAATAACACTACTGGTGGAAACAATACAGCAATCGGCGGCGCTGATGCTTCGTCCTTTTACAATACCCTTGCTCGCAATACATCAGGTTCTTACAACATTGCTGTAGGTGGTGGTGCTCTTAGCGCAAATACAACCGCATTGTACAATGTGGCAATGGGTTGGCAGGCTCTTGGTAACAACACCACAGCATCTAACAACACAGCAGTAGGATATCAATCAGGCTACTCTAACAGTACAGGCGCAAACATAACTGCACTTGGTTATCAGGCTTTGTATTCAAATACCGCATCAAACAATACTGCGGTTGGCTACTTAGCTATGAATAACAATAGCAGTGGTACTGATAACGTGGCTATGGGTACGTTGGTTATGAATTCCAACACAACAGGCTCAAGCAACGTAGCAATTGGTCGTCAAGCACTCCAAGCCAACAACTCAGATTCTGCAAATACAGCAGTTGGCTATCAAGCGCTTTATACAAACGCTAGTGGTGGTGGAAATAACACAGCTATGGGCTATCAAGCTGGTTTTTACAATACAAGTGGTGGGCCAAATACTTTTGTAGGAAATCAAGCTGGTTATAGAAATACAACTGGCTCACATAATGCCGCTTTTGGTGCAGGTGCATTAGATGGTAATGGAAATAGCACAACAGGAAGTTACAACACAGCATTGGGTGACCAAGCACTCCGCTCTAACACCACAGCATCTTATGTCACGGCAGTAGGATATCAAGCTGGATATAGTCATACAACTGCAGGATCAAGTGCTTTTTTTGGCTATCAAGCTGGTTACTACAACACAGGCGATCAAAACTTGTTTTTAGGTAATGGTGCTGGTTATGGTTCTTCTGGAAGTTCAACAGGAAACTATAACACTTGCGTTGGACCATACACAGGTTATAGCTTGACAACAGGTGCATACAACACATTTGTTGGTGCAAGGGCATCTACAAATCAAGCTGCGGGTTATTATGTAACCACAGGTTCTTACAACACAATTCTTGGTGGCTACAACGGCAACCAAGGTGGCTTAGACATCCGTACATCTAGTAACAATATTGTATTGAGTGATGGTGATGGTAATCCTAGAGGATATTCAAATGGTAGTGGTGTTTGGAGCATACCCAATTTAGTTCAAGCACAAAGAGCCGCAATAGTTACAATGATTATGAATGCTATTTCTAGCACTGGTGGATGCAGTTCCACTGGCCCAAGTACAAGTTTTAATAGTTCGACTATCAATGGAACATCAAGACAATTATTTGCTAGTTCATCAACTGGAACACCAACAAACTATATAAGTATTACAGATTCTTTAGGTTTATTTCCTATAATTGCTGTTAATTGTAGCAATGTTGTTACTGTATATTTTAGTTCGTCAATTCCATCATACTATGGTAGAGTTTATGTAAGAAGCGATTACGACATCACAAATCTTAACTAATACTTTTGGAGAAAAAAATGGCTTTAGAAATAGCAGTTTCAATAGCAGATCAACATGATGCTGGATTTGCATCACTTGGTATTGATTTACCATCCGCTTATATTAAAGTTGTAGCAATAATTTGGCATTATCAACCAGAAAAAGATGCTAATGGTAATACCACAAAAGGTGAAATTACTTTTACAACTGGAATTTGGGCGAGCAAAGCGGCAAGAGATATGTCTGCATCCCCTCTTGGAACAAAACCTTATGTTTTGCGTAATCCTAATTTTTCAAGTGATTTATTGGCTCAATGCTATGAAGCTATGAAAAATGAAGGAAATTTCTTTATGCTTGATTTAAGTAAAGCAACTAATGTTTAACGGAGATTAAAATGGCACAAGTCAATCAATGGACATGGACAATTACTTCAATGCAACAATGGCCCTCTGGCCCTAATGCAGGATATGTCGTAAACATTAACTGGGAGCTAACAGGTACTGATGGCACTCACACAGCTAGTATTGGTGGCAACACTCAATACCCAGTTACTGATGCCCAAGCAGGGTTTACACCTTACGCACAACTCACTCAAGCCACAGTTATTGGATGGGTTCAAGAGTCTCTGGGCGCACAAGGCATTGCTAATTATGAGGCAAATGTCCAAGGTCAAATCAATAGTCTTGAGAATCCCCCAGTTTCCCCCACAACACAACCTTTGCCTTGGAGTGCTTAATGGAAAACATCACTTTACCCACACAACTGGTGAACGCAATTTTGCAATATTTGGCAACCAGACCCTATCAAGAAGTGGCTGGTTTGATTGCTGAAATTCATAAACAAAGTCAACCAGAAACACCACAATAAAACAAAATGACAATACAAAATATAACATGGGAGCAAATGCTCTTAATAAATGAGCTTAATTTTGCTAAACAACACAATCCAGAATACTATCGCTGGAAACTGACTAACAATTACGAAAGAGCAGTTTTCTTAAAAGGCGATCCTGTATATCCAAGAGAAGCAACACGGTATTTGTGGGCTAACAACAATCTCAAGGGTCGTAAAATACTAGAGATAGGGTGCTCTAGTGGATTCGGTGCTCAGTTTTTGCCTAATGATATTGACTATTTAGGTATTGATTACGATCCTATTATCGTTACGGTGGCTCAAGAGCAAAACTGGGGAGAAAATTACAAATTCTCTTTGGGTGATATTAATGAAATAGAGCTAGCGCAGTTCGACACAATTATCGCTTTTGAAGTGATCGAGCATTTGGATAATGGGCTTGAAGTCGTAGAAAAGCTGAAAAAACATTGCAAAAGGTTATTGATTACAGTTCCATGGAACGAACCCAAAGGATTTTGGGGGGAGCATCACAAATTGCATGGACTTAATGAGTCTTACTTCCCTGATTTTCAAATAGATTACATTGATGAGCATGGAAAAATACACGATAAACCTCAGCCTATTTTTGAACATAATCGTTTTAACCTCATGATTTTGAGGTACGACCGTGGATAAGATTTTATGTTCTATCGGTACCCGTGGTCGGTACGATACGACTTTACCGTTGGCGTTAAGTGCAATTATTAATCAGACTAAAAAAGTAGATAAGCTGGTTATATTTGATGACAATGACGAACCGAGGGACGTAAGAAACGATCTTGTATATTATCATTTTTTTAAAATGATGGATTTGAAGCGAATCGAATGGGAGTGGATTTTCGCTGAGAAAAAAGGTACGCACTATAACCATCAAAAAGCAAATACGATGGGTTACAAATGGGTTTGGCGAATGGACGATGACGCTATCCCAGAGCCGAATGTGCTGGAAGTGTTATATAGTCATGTAAATGATCAAGTCGGTGCGGTAGGAGGTTCTATCCTGACTCCTCCGCTTATGTACGATCAAACAATGTCGTGCGGAAAAATAGAGGAAATTAATAACGAAGCCAATATGCAATGGAGCATTATTCGGCAAAAATTACCTGTAGATCATTTGCATTGTTCTTTTTTATACCGAGCTGGAGTCTATGAATACAATTTAGGGCTTTCTCGTGTAGCGCATCGTGAGGAGACTTTGTTCAGTTACGGATTAAAGCAAAAAGGATATGAGCTTTACGTAGTGCCTAATGCCACAACTTGGCATTTAAAAAATCCGGATGGGGGTATCAGGTCAGAGACTAATCAGGAGCTATATGCGAAAGATGAGTTTATTTTTAATAATTTTATGGAGTACCGTGATCGTACAATTGTGGTGCTTAATTCAGGTTTGGGCGATCATTTGGTGTTTAGTAAAGTATTGCCTGAAATTAAAAACCCTCTTTTGTTCACTTGTTATCCCGAAGTCGTAGAAGGTATGTCAATTGCTGATGCAAATTATTTGTTCGGCAATTTAGATCAATGGAATATTTATAAAAAAATGGATCAATGGGGCTGGACTGGGACTCTGGAGGAAGCGTATAGGAAAATGTACCTATGATTATTATTTCTCCTTATTCCAAAAAATTAATGAATGGAAGGGAAAACCCTAAAAACTATCCATATTGGAGTGAATTAATTCGATTGATAGACGAGCCTATTATTCAAATCGGTGTGGAAGGAGAGGCTAGGTTAGTAAGGGACTTTCGCACAAATTTGCCTTTAAATGAGCTAAGAGAGCTTTTAAAACAATGCCGTACTTGGATAGGGGTAGATTCTTTTTTTCAACATCTGGCTTGGTTGGAGGGCAAAAAGGGCATCGTTTTGTGGTCAGTTTCAGACCCTTTGATTTTTGGTCATACTGAGAATGTAAACCTATTAAAAAGCCGGTCTTATTTGTCAGAAAAGCAGTTTTTGTGGTGGGAGGATCAAAAGTACGAAAAAGACGCTTTTATCGACCCTCATATAGTCGTGGATAATTTAAAAATGCTCTAAAATCTAGTGACTTTAGGGGGCTTAGATGAGCGATACGGAAAAAGACTTAGCGGTTCATGTAGCGGTTTGTGATCAAAGATACCAACAAATCGCACAGTCTTTGAAAGAAGGCGAAAAACGCATGACAAAAATTGAATATTTGCTATATGGGGTCATGTTGCTCGTTTTTTTAGGTCCGAGTGAAGTGGCTAATCAGTTCTTTCATAAGTTTTTAGGGTTGTAAAAATTGACCCATTTACTCTCGTTGCGGTTGCTTCAAGTGCGTATTCCTTTATTAAGGAATCGTGCGAAATGTACAAAGAAGGCCGGCAACTTGTACAAGAAATAAATAAAGAGATCGAGGGGGTAGTTAAGGATTACCACGAAGCTGAGAAGAAAGCTAAAGGATTTATAGGCTTTCTGGTTAATATATTCGGTAGTAAGCCCAAAATAGAGCCAAAAATTGCAGAAAAAGCGCAAAAAACGCCTGCAAAAGCAGTTAAAACTAAAAATAAAGCACCTGCATTTGATGAAAATTTGATTTTTCAGCAGGTTTCGGACTCTCTGATTAAGTTTTTTCAAGCGTATAACGGACTTAAAAACTACATAAAAGAGCAGGAGGAGCTAGCACTTCACTCTACGTCTGAGGAAGGCAACGAGATAGCAATTAAGCTAGTGATTGCTAACCTACAAATGGAAAAATTGAATACTGAGTTATCGGATTACATGGTCTACCATGTTCCAGCCGAACTCAAAGACTTGTATACTCGGGTAAACCAGAAAATCGGTCAAATTGCTAATATTCAAGCAATGGCGAGACGAGAGGAGATGTTAAAGGAACGGCGGGCAAGATGGCAACGTCAGGAAAAAATAAGCCTAATTCAAAATCGAGCGGTGGCTATTCTAATTACAGTAGCAATAGTGAGTTACGCGTGGATTCTGATTCTGACAATGACTCATTCGCCATCATATTGATTGTTATCTTGCTGGTAGTGATTTTGTTTTTTTTGCCGTTATTAATGTGGATGTATGTCGATGTGCGTCAGATGGAAATCAGGGTCAATAAAGCGTTAACAAGGATCGAGGGAAAATGAAATTATTCAGTTGTACTTTGTTAGTTGTTCTACCTTTTTTGTGTTCGTGCCATGATTCGTATCGTTATACATGCCAAGACCCTGCGCATTTTAATGATGCAGAATGTCAAAAGCCTTTATGTGAGTTCAATCAAACTTGCCCCGAGTATTTAGTTGCACCTGTATTGGAGAAAAAAATTGAAGGAATTACTCCTAGCGTTTCTCAACAGCCCCAAGGATCGGTTAACTGCCGATGAAATTGAGGTAAGAATCAGAGCTTTCGTTGTCATTATGGTGACGTTGATTCTGTTTTTTATTGTGGTTACGTTGATTTATAGCATCATGTTCGTGACTCAGCCACTTAAACAAATGGCTCCAATAGATCAGGCTTTTAGTAAGATGCTCAATGATATTGTTTTGCTGATTGTCGGTGGTATTGGTGGAATATTGACTAAAGGCGTGGCTAATGAAGCTACGACTATGATGAATGCGGCAAAAGCCAATACTGCGGCTTATGTTGCTCCTCCTCCTCCTCCACCTGCTCCAATTATCATGACGGCTCCGGCTGGCAATTGGAATCCTCCTCCTCCTCCAACAAGACCGCCTACATTAGAGAGTGACGAAGAAAGAATGAGAACGGCACAAGCTAGAGAAAGCACTAGAAATGTTTAGCTGGCTGGCTTGGTTTTTTGACGATTTGTTTTACTGGCTTGCAGTTATTGCGGTAGTAGCTGGAGCAGTTGCTTACGTATTGAGTTTATTGGTGGGATTTATTCCTACATTAAAACCTCACGCCTTCATAATGAAGATCGTAGGATTGTGTTTAGTTTTTTTAGGGGGTTACTATGTTGCAGATCATAACGGCTATCAAAGACGGGTTGCAGAAGATAAAGTCGAAATTGACAGACTTAATGGAGAAGCTAGGGAAAAAGAAGCAGAGCTAAATAAGAAGATTGCACAGACAGGTGCGGCTTTAAGAAAGGCAAAAAATGATATTAAAGAAAATCAATCTAGCATTGATGCTCGTATTGATGCTGGAGAGTTGCGCCTCCCAACCTCCTGTGGTGTACAAGCCGGTGCAAATGCCTCCACTCAGTCCGGAAATTCAACCGATGGTGGACGATCTGAGCGAGAGACTCTTAAAAGTATTAATGCCATCGTTGCAGACGGCAAACTCGCCATCAAACTCCTCAATGCCTGCATCATTGAGTACAACGACGCAAGAGAAAAAGTAAACGGGGGGGTGCAATGAACGACAAAATAGTGGTCGCTCTTATGGGAGCAATAACGCTTTTTCTTCTTTTTATGCTGGTTCTATTATGGTAACGGCTGATCAACTTCATCAGTTAGGTATCGATCCTGTATGGGTTGACCCTTTGAATGATACGTTTCAAAGATTTGAAATCGTAACAAAGGAGGAGCAAGCCTGTTTTATTGGTCAGTTTTCTTATGAGTCAAATCATTTTAGGGATTTAAGCGAAAACCTAAATTATCGACCAGAGACTCTTATGCAGTTATGGCCAAAAAGATTTCCGAGCCATGATGAAGCGATGAAATATGCGCATCAACCTGAAAAAATAGCTAATCACATTTACGCTAATCGTATGGGTAATAGGGACGAGGCGTCTGGGGATGGATGGAGGTTTAGAGGTTCTGCGATATGTCAGCTAACTGGACATGACAATTTTTATCATGCTGGTCAGGCTTTAGGAGTAGATTTAGTTAGAAATCCTGATTTAGCTAGAACGCCTAAATATGCGGCTCCAATTGGCGGTTGGTATTGGCGAACTCATGGGTGTAACCACTTGGCAGATGCTAAAGACTATAACAAACTTACTTTTGTAATTAATGGTGGATTATTTGGTGCAGAGCAACGAATTAACGTGATGCACCAATGCGAAAGAATATGTGGGGCTTAATCTTGAAAAAATTCAATAATTAAAATAGTTAGGATTGCTGAGAATATAAAAAATAAACTAGCAATACCTAACGCAAAAGCCCATATAAAAATATTAGCCCAATCCATATATTAATTTTATTAATAATTGTTCATGAGAAAGTCGTAAATGTTTTTTTATTAAAAGCATTTCGTCTTGCAATATCAAATATTCAAAAATATATTCAAAAAATTTTTCATAATGTCCTTCTTCTGCAAAGTTAATCGCTAGAAATATTTGCAAAGACATTCGGTAACGTAATGCTAAATAGTCGGTTAAAGGTGTTAAGTTCATTTTGTCCTCATACAAACCAAAGATAAAAACCGTGCAAAATTCCTATGGGAAAGAAAATTGCACCTGCTATGAGAAAACCCCAAGCGGCATGACCAAAACAAAAAATGATATGAGTTAGCCAAGCGCAAACGGTAGCAAAAATAATAATTTCACTCATCTTCATCTTCTTCCTCCTGATTGTCTTCTTCGCTTGGCTCACAATCTGGGCAACCAATATGGTCAGGGTCTCGACAATCAGGATGCGCCCAATAACGTCTCTGCATTTCTTTTTTGTGCTTTTCTTCTAAATATATGTCGTAAGCGTCTGGGTCGTCTCTAATAAGTTCAGTAAGGGATATCATCGTTTGTGTCTCCTTGGGTTTCTGGTTTATCTTTTTCAAATGGTACGTTGAGATATGCCCAACCATTCCAATGCTCATCTCCGATGGGGGTAGAGTTGAGCTTTAGCATAAGTTGATCTTGTTTTACTTGAAAAATATTCCCAATGGTTTGGTATTTTCTTTTTTCGACTCCATCTTTATTTAAGAATCGTCCGGTAACTACTACTACGTCATAGATTTTTTTAGACATTGATTTTTCCTAATTGGTTAATTTTCTCGCCAAGTTCTTGAAGAAAAAGGCTAACTTCGGATTCGATGGTTTTTATAAAGTCATCATCTCTGGCAATGGTTTTGGTGAACAGTTGTAAATGTTCAGGTAAACGATTGTCAAAAGATACGAATTCGCAGTAGGTTCGACCTGTGCAGGCCATTTGCCATTGCATTTGGGTAATGTAGTCGGAATTGACTTTTTTAGTTAAAAGCGTGTCTAGGTGGGTTGCGGTATTGGGGCATTTAATTTCAATCAAACCGTTATCTTTGATTAATCCGTCTGGGCTTGCACCTGCCATTGGGATATAGGGATGATCCATAAATGCTATTTGTTCTACCTCTATATTGTTTTTAAGTTCCCAAGCTACTCTAGCTAATGGTTCGGTTTCAGTACCGTGTCGCATAGCGTCATTGCTAAAACCTTGAGTCGGTTGACCTGTTAAACGCTCACAGAGAAGTTGTGCCATATAGTTGGCTCTACCTGCTCCATAACCTGTTTTAGTTTTTGCAATAACGTCTTTAACACGGCTGGCGGTTACTTTGCCGAGTCTGATTTGATGCCATTCTGGTGTGCCTTGTTCCATGATATTCCTTTAAAGTTTTAAAGCTGGCTTTTTAGTTTCACGGTACTCAAATAAGTCTGCATGTTCGGGGTGCATAAGACCGAAAAGTCGGCACAAGTATGGTGCGTGATTGTTGTTGAGTTTCCAAGTTTCAGATTTTTCGCTAAGGTTTGAGTGATGCCTTAAAACCTCTAGGATGGTGCGTCCTGAGTAATGTTTAAATCCTTTATTGATAACTTTAAAAGTTTCAAAGTTAAAAGCATTAACAATGTGAGGATTTTCAGGTAACCAATTTAAAAATTCTTCTGAAAAATGATCGCTATTGTCTTCAGCTAATTGTAGTAAATCGTAAAGTCTCATTTTTTCTCCAATTTTTGTTTAGCTTTTTTGATTGCTTTTTGCTCCAGTTCCTCGACTTGGAGTTGTTCGTAAATGCCGATGAGATCGCCAATCCATTTAGAAAGTAAAAGCATTTTTATTTCAATGTTAGCGTTATAGAATTCGCTGGATTGGTAGGCGTAACCTGTGAGTTGAGGTAGGTTTGCTACTAGCTTTATAGTTTTCATTTGAGTTTTGCTTTCATAACGTCTTTAGATTTAATGAGGACTTTTTGAGCGTTTTGATCATTTCCGACTGTTTTGTAGACAGTTCCAAAGACTTTTGCTAGCTGGTCTAAGCTGGTGCAAGCATTAATTTGGTTTAGACCGTCTATTACGTTTTGATTCATAGTCACGTCTGCTAAAGTGTTTTCTGAATCGTTGTCACCTTCTGTGGGTATGGCAAAGGTTTGTAGAAGTGCATATTTGTGTGCGGCTGACATTGCTTTGTTGGTTGCTTTGTCGCCTGAGTCCATAGCTTCGCCAAAAGTAATAACTGTATGAATTGATGAATCGTGTGCAGAAATAAAGTCAAAGGCGGCTTTAACTGTAATGAAGTAAAGATTACCTCCGCTAGAGGATTTGCGTTCTACGATATCTCTGCGGAGCATTCTGGGCATGATGCAAAGGCCGTGTTCTGCCATAAGGCTAGAAATAGCGTTATAAATGTCGTCTATACCTCGGAATTTATAACCTGACCCTTGAGAGTTGGTTCGGTTCTTTTCAATGCCGGTTTTAGCAAGGTCGGCTTGTACTTTATTAATTGCTAGGTAAACAAGTTTAGTTTTAGTTTCCATTTTTTGCCTCAAGGTAAATGATTTCGGTTTCAAGGGTTTTAATTCGTTGGCATAGTTCAAAGACGGTATGTTTTAACATTCCGATTTGAAAAGCCATGCGGTCTGCTGGTTCTGCGTTTTTGTACAACTCGGCAATTGCATCATCTTGCATGCAGAGGATTTGATTTGCATCCATTAGGGTCTCCAGATAAAGAGGTCACAGGCTACTACGATGATGGCAACTAGGAATACGACTCGGTAAACCTTTTGCAGTAGTGTGATTTTTTGGGGGTAAATTTCGATTGAAGCGCCGTATTCCATAGTTTTAGGAAAGGCTTCGTTGATGGTTCTGTGATAGCGGATCATTTCAATTCCTTTTTAAAATAAAAAAGCCAACCTTTTACAGTTGGCTATGCTTATTAACTATTTAACCATTCTTCGTATGTTTTTAAAGGTGCTCCGTTATTTGTAATATCTCCACCTTTACCATTATCGGCACAAGCTAGATATATTTGGTACTCTTGATCATTTGTGCCTCTGGCTTGTGTTTGCCAATTTGCTTGGGGTAATAATTCATTTTTCATTTAAGTTCCTTTTTAAAAGTACCTCAAGAAGTTTGAGGGCTGAATGCAGTATAACGTAACTTATAAACCACAGTAAAGAGTTATTTTATAAGTTGACTAATCAGTAGGGTTATAAGTTCAGTTATAATTAAAAGATGGATTTAAAGACTTTAATCAAACTTGCTGGTAATCAGTATAAGTTAGCCGAATTGCTAGGAATAAGCCAGCCTGCGGTTGCTCAATGGAAAGAAATTCCACAGGCAAGAATTTGGCAATTGAAGGTTTTGAAGCCCGAATGGTTTACAACGCAAAATCAAGATAGAATAAGTTGAAACGAGGCTAGGTGGGGGGTAGCTATCCCACCGAAAAGAGTTACACCTTCTCCTGCCGAAGTTTCTCACAAAGGTGTGTTTAAAAAGGAAAAAAACACATGCGGATTAAAAATTGGTCTAAATTTCAACACTTTAAGGATCGTAAACCGCCTTGGGTCAAACTTTATCGTGATTTATTAGACGATATTGAATGGCACGAGCTGGACTCAAAAGCGGCAAAAGTGTTAACAATGCTCTGGCTAATAGCGTCTGAAAATGATGGAGAGATACCATCTACAAAAATATTAAGTTTTCGATTGAGAATGTCCGAAAAGGATACTAAAGATTGCATTAACAAATTGTCTCATTGGATCGAAGATGATTGTATCGACTTGATATCAAACGTATATCAAGATGATCGTCTAGAGACAGAGAGAGAGACAGAGAAAGAGAAAGAGACAAAGAAAGAAAAAGCAACTATCGTTGCTCGTCCTCACACAGTCACGGAGCAAGTCTGGGATGATTGGATGAAAATAAGAAAAGCTAAAAAGTTACCGATGACTGAGACAGCTTGGAAACAAACTTGCATTGAGTTTATGAAGGCTAATATTTCGGATCAAACTGGTGTGGAATATTGTTGTCTTAGTAATTGGGCGGCATTCAAGCATAGCTGGTATTTAAAAGCAATGAATGATGGTAATCAAATGTCTAAGACTGGGCAAATGAATCAATCGGTTTTATCTGGATTAACCAGAGGTTTAGTGGGGGGTTTAAATGTCAAACTACTCGGAAGCTGATTTTTGTACGAAAGACGAAGGGTTAGATTACATTTTTGCAAACATGGGTGCTATCTATGGAGCTACATTCAACCGTCATTTCGAGGGCATGGGCACGGAATTAATACGGGGAGTATGGAAGGGACAAGTCGGTAACTTTTTGACTTACAAGCCGTCTCTGGACTATGCACTCACTCGTTTAAGTGGTGATTTTGTGCCAAGTGCAATAAAGTTTCGGGATTTTTGCAATGCAGGTCCAGAAATTCCTAAAAAACCCGTTTTAATGATTGAGAAGAAGCTAACTCTGCATGAAAAGATGGAATTAGATAGGGTAAAGGCTGAAAGTTTAGCCAAACTTAAATTATTAAAAGATGAATACAAAAGAGGTAAAGAATGAATGATCAAGAAATTATGGACATGGCTAAGCAAGCACATATTGGTAGCAAGACATGGGTTGATATTTACAGCGACCAAATTACTGTTGGTGAAGTGCGTAATTTTATTAAAGAATTTGCCAAACTGGTAGCAGAAAAAGAACGTGAGGATTGTGCAAAGATTGCAGACGAATGGGTGCTTGCTTATCCACACCCATCAAAAGTTATTGCTGAAACAATCCGAGCAAGGGGACAAGAATGATTCAACCTTCATTACACATTGATATCGTGATGGACATTGAAACGGTTTATGCAATTTCTGTTGTCATTGTTGCAGTTGTTATTGCATGGGCTTGGAATATAAGGAACAAGAATGACTAAAGATGAAGCAAACAAAATTCTCGATCAAGTTCGTTTTGGTGGTTTTGTGCCTGATTACATTGTCGCAATGGCTTTAATCGTAACCGGTGATTTACAAGGAAATTATGAAATTCGCACGAATTGACGCTAATCATGAACAGGTGGTTTCGGTATTAAGAGCTTATGGAGCTAGTGTTCAATCATTAGCTGGTGTAGGTCATGGTGTGCCTGATTTGTTGGTAGGGTATCAGGGTTATACGATTTTGATGGAGGTCAAGGACGGAAATAAACCGCCTTCGGCTAGAAGATTAACCGAGGATCAAATGGATTGGCATGCAAGCTGGAAAGGTGGACCACTTGCAATTGTCGATAGTCCAGATTCTGCAATAAGGATGCTAAAAATATGCACAGCGAATTCCAATTAATCTCTGCAAATCAGGGTTATGAGGTAATTAAAACAGTTTGGAGTACCTTAAAAACGTACCTTGAAGCTGGAAATCAAGCAAAATTGATAATTACCGATGTAGATAAGAATCGAGATCAGGAGCAAAAATATCATGCTTTGATTGGTGAAATAGCCAAACAAGCGGAACATTTGGGCTCAAAATGGTCGGCTGACGATTGGAAAAGACTACTCATTCAGCAATTTATTGAAGATACGACTGGAGCTAAGGATAGGATTATTCCGAGCTTATCTGGTCTAGGAATAGTTCAACTGGGTTTTCAGTCAAGAAAGTTTTCAAAACAACAGGCAAGCGACTTTATTGAGTTTTTATACTCATGGGGCGCACAGAATGGCATAACTTTTAGTTCAGAACATGAGAAAAAAAACTAAACGTACACATTACTTACTGATTAACCCTATTGAGCACGCAATAACGGGTGCGGCAATAACCGAAAAAAGGGTTTTAGATCAAATCAGAATTAGGGAATTGACCTCGATGCAAGCTATGAGGACGGGTCAAGGAACGGTTAACGATTGGCGTTCTATTGTGGATATGATGAATATTGCAGAAACGATGGCGTTATCGGGAATTGGTCCAGAGGTGTTGCCATATGTACAGATTTTGCAAAAAAGTATGTATGAAGCGGCTGATAGATATAAAAAAACCAAAAAAATGGGTTTAAATGGGTCAGGAATCGTAGCTATGCGTGAAGTTTACGAATATCATGATTTACAAAGATCGTCAGTTTCAAGATCGGAATACGAGAAAATGATTAAAAAAACCGCAGATTTGATTCGTTCACAAGCTGAATCGGTAATTGAAGTATGAGATTTCCTAAACATGAGTACGTGCGAAGCAAGAGGCTTTTAGCTAATGCTAGGGCAATTCCGTGCCAGCATTGCGGTAAAGATGACGGAACAATCGTAGCGGCTCACGGTAATTGGCAGGGAGGCAAAGGACGTGGCATAAAATGTGATGATAATTTAATTGCTAGTTTATGCTTTTCTTGCCATACGATGATCGATCAAGGACAATTGGAAAAAGAACAAAAACAAGATTTTTGGTACAGGGCGCATAAAAAGACTGTATTTCAATTAATTTATCATGGGTTATGGCCAGAAGATGTGCCGTTGCCAGATGTGCCAACATTTTTTAAGGGGTGAATGATGCCGATAAGTAAAAAAGCGGACGGATGGTATTGGGGTTCAAAAGGTCCGTTTGATACCAAACAAAAAGCGGTCCAAGTAGGGCAAGCGGCTCATGCGGCTGGTGCTGAATCTATAGAAATTAAAGAAAAAAAAGCAGGTAAATTAACTTTTGCTTTGGATTATCACAATACTTATTCTGCTGATCCTAAGTTTTGGAACGTGTTCATCGAGCTAGTTAGACTTAGAAAAGACAAACTTTACTGCGTAACGCATCACACAGGTGAGAAGCAAAATCAGGATTTGTTAGATTCTATCGGGAAAGTGATCGGGAAGGAAAACGTCATTTTTACGATGGGCAAGGCAAAAATGGATTTCGTAAAGAAATTAGGCATTAACATTGATATCTGGATCGACAACAACCCAATACATATTATCGAAGACCCTACAACATGAAATTAAAACTACAATACAAAAAAACTTCTGAGTTAATGTTTTTTGCTAATAACAGCAGACTTCACGACAAAGAGCAAATAAAACAAATAGCGGATAGTATTAAAGAATTCGGGTTTAACAATCCGGTGTTGCTGGATGGTGTTAACGGTATTATTGCTGGTCATGGGCGGGTGATGGCGGCTCAGTTTTTGGGACTTGCAGAGGTTCCAACCATTGAGTTGTCTCACCTGAACGATGAGCAAAAGTCAGCTTACGTTATTGCTGACAATAAAATCGCTATAAATGCTAAGTGGGATAACGAAATTCTGGCTTTGGAATTGAAAAAGTTAGAGGAAAGCGGTTTTAATGTTTCGTTGACTGGTTTCGGACAGGATGAAATTACAGATTTATTGGATTTGATGGACGATTCAAAATCCAAAGAAATGCTGGAATATACAAAAAAGATCGACACGCCTATATACGAACCAAAGGGCGAAAAGCCAGATTTGTCGATGCTGGTCGATAGACGTAAATCGGATGAATTGATAGAAAAAATCAATAATTCTAAAGTTACGGATGAAGAAAAAGAGTTTTTAAGAATAGCGGCTCAGCGGCATTTAGTATTTGATTATCAAGAAATAGCTGAATATTACGCTCATGCTGGTAAAGGAATGCAGGAATTAATGGAAAATTCTGCACTCGTAATCATTGACTTCCAAAAAGCAATTGAGCAGGGTTATGTCGTAATGTCGCAAAAGATTGACGATATTTACGCTGATTCATACATGGATATTGATAGCGATGAAGAATAAGGACTTTTGCGCCTTTATTCTGAGCAATGCAAGAGCGAATAAGGTTTACACGTACGAAACGCTGAGAAAATGCGGCTATACAGGTCCAATTGTGATCGTTATCGACAGTCTAGACAAAAAAGCTAATGAATACAAAAAGCTATACAGGGATCAGGTTTACGTATTTGATAAGGTGAAAGCTGGTCAGATAACGGATAGCGGTGATAACTTCGGTACTTTGCGTGGCGTTGTTTATGCTCGTAATATGAATAATGAAATCGCTAAGGAATTGGGCTATAAATATTACATTCAGCTCGATGACGACTATACGGACTTTAGGCATAAACGTAACAACTATGGAACGTATTCGGATAAAAGAATCAAAGACTTAGACGGGGTTTGGGATGCGATGCTTGATTATTTCAAGGATACGCCAATAACTTCGTTAGCTATGGCTCAGGGCGGTGACTTTATCGGTGGAAAAGATAGCGGTACTATCGAAAAGCCAAAGCGTAAGGTGATGAATAGCTTCATTTTTAGCGTTGATAGACCGTACGAATTCTTTGGAAGAATAAACGAAGACGTAAATATGTACGTTTACCTCGGATCACAAGGAAAACTGTTCGTAACTGTGACAATCGTATCGCTTCAGCAAAAGCAAACGCAAAAGAATAGCGGAGGATTGACGGAGCTTTATTTGGACTCTGGTACGTACGTTAAGTCGTTTTACTCAATTCTTTATATGCCGTCGTCTGTAAAGATAGCAGTAATGCACAGTAAAAACCCTCGTATACATCATTCAGTACGATGGAAAAACACAGTGCCTCAGATAGTTGAAGAACGATTCAAGAAATATTAATGCCATCAGTTCCTAAATATTCTTTATGCGGTGAATTGGGTTGCAAGAATCCAAAGTCAGAATTCAATCGGTTTTGCATGGTCCATGGCGGAAAAAATACACCAAGATATAACCCGAAGATTAATCAAGACCGAAAAGAATTCAATGACATGTACCAAACAAAACAATGGAAAAAGCTAAGGCAAATCCAGCTTAGTCTCTATCCTATGTGTGCCGGTTGTCTTATGGAGGGACGGTACATTTCTGCTAATACAGTCGATCATCTATTTCCATGGTCACAGATAGGGGTAACTGCATTTACTTACAATCAGTTTCAATCGCTGTGTTCAACGCATCATGCTGAGAAGACACAACTAGAGCAGAGAGGGATATATAGACGATATGGCTCACCGGTCATAGACTACTCTAAAGACGATTACGGGGCGGTTATGAGCATGGGTGGCTCCGGTCGGTAATGCGAGCAAGAAACTAAAAAAACAGCCCATCCGAAAAAAG
>Ga0208744_1000317_pt1 | contig 19310 bp, 30 predicted proteins | sample CryBogCBH24Aug09_FD_184620 | JGI IMG/M metagenome (GOLD analysis project Ga0208744, IMG submission 184620) | Freshwater microbial communities from Crystal Bog, Wisconsin, USA - CBH24Aug09 (SPAdes) (version 2) | ecosystem: Environmental > Aquatic > Freshwater > Lake | place: Crystal Bog...
CCAATTATCAATTGCCCACGCAAGACCGGCGATTTGACGCTGAAGCCCCTCATTTGCTTCTGTAAACGGGTCGCGCTTTGCGTTAAGGCCGTCGATGGACGTGTGAGTAATGGATGGCAGTTCGGCTTTCTCTTTTTTATTCCAACCGCCTCGAAGCTCGGTATTTGATGAATCCGATAAAAATGCGTTTCCGCGCCTAACAGCGTTGCGTTGATCAATAGAGGCGGATACAGAATCATAAAACTGAGTAGCACCATTGCCGCGAACCCAAATATCCTCTGCCGCATGCTTACGCTTGACGGCTTCATTTGCGGCAGCTTCGTACTCGTCGGCTTTTTTTGACCACTCATTATTAAAATCCTCGCCCATGAATGGTTTTTTTGCATTCAGCTTGGCAATTCCCCATTCGCCGGTGTAAATCCACTGCTCTATCATGGCTTGCATGCCAACAATCGCAGATCCAGCGGTTTTTATGACGTCAACAAGTGCCGCAATTGCCAGCATGCCTCCGTCAGCAAATTTTTCGATAGGGTTGCTTTCAGCCAAAGTCGTAACAGTTGAAGATAGGCTGCCGACTTCTTTTTTTGCGTTGAGCATCCCATCAACAAAACTTTGCATAGATGGCAGCAGAGCAAGCGAAATCGTCTCGTAAAGCGAGTTTTTAGCGATGTCGAGTTTGCGTAGTGACTTTTCGTAATTCTCGGCGGCTTCGGCTTGCTCTGCGGTAACTTTGGCAACCAATTCTCCGTTAGTTGCCAGTTCGTGCAAGACTGGATTCAACTCCGCGCCAGTTTTACCGAACACATCGCGCAAGAAATTGGTCTTGCTTGCGTCATCCTTAAAGCCCTCAAGCTTTTTTGCTACCTGCTCAAAGATAAGTCCAGCATCCTTGCCAGAATCTTTAATTTCTTTAGCGGTAATGCCAAGATAGCCCAAGGCACGTGCGGCTTTGTTGGCTGGATCGTTTATATTTGTGAGCCCAACCGATAGACGCTGAATGGCAGATTTTGCAGTTTCAAAATCATCGCCGACAAGCGTTGAGGCCATCTTGATTTTTGATAATTGGCCGACACTAGATCCAACTTGCTCAGACGCTTTTTGTAATTGCGCCATGCTCTCGATGGTCGAATCGACCTTGCGCATGATCGCATCAATTCCGGCACCAGCACCGAGCCCGGCTAAGCCAAGCGCCAAGCCCTTGCCCATTGAAGTTAGTTTGCCAGACATTTCTTCGGCTGATTTACTGATCTTGTCAGTAGCGGAAACCACGCCAGCCGATTCACGTTTGGCAATAGCGCCAAACCTTTCGAGCAGCTTGCCGCCCTCGTTCAGCTTGGCGGTAAATTGATCCGTTGCCGCCTGTATATCAATTTGAAGCGAGTTGTTCGACATTATTTACCTGCCTTCCACTTCAAATAAACACGACCTTTTGCCAATCCAATCGCAATTTCTTTTGCGAAGGCTTGTTGAATTTGTTGCTGGTTTTCATCAAATGCTGGACGAATAAATGGGCGAGCCTTCATGTACTTAGTCCCATTTTCTAAAAACCGAAAGAAAAAGGCTCTGTCAGGCTTGCTATTTTTTTCAGATACGATCACCGAAAACTTGGACACGTTTTTTGGCGACTTACGTTTAACTGTTCGGATCTGCTTTTTTAACCAGCCTGAGTCAACCAGCTCTCGCGGCTGCCCCTTTTTTGCGTACAGGAAATAGCTTTTTGCGGCGATCACAACGCGCTTGCGAGCATCGATTTTGCAAACATTGGCCGCTTGGCGACAAGCCGAGTCGAGCGCACCTTTTTGAAGTTGCTGGGGAAGATTGCGCATCTCTGCCAATATCTCATCCAAGCCTTCAACATTTATGCCAATCATTTCTTTGTCGCCAATGCGTCTAAAAACGCTTTTAATCGAACCGTTGAAACGTCTTTTTTGTCGTCCGAGGCCTGCTGAGTAAACAATAAAAACTCTTTCGGTCTAAACGGCTCCGATCGTTCCTTGGCATTTCGATTGATGTTTGCAGACATACTCAAATGCTGCGCGGAGATCGCATCCAGCACAGGCGTTCCCCACGGCTCGACGTTGTAGTATCGAATCCAATCCTGAAATTCAGCGCTTGAGATACTTGCCTCGAGCTCTGCAACCGTCCTGCCTAAACCGAGCGCCAGCCGATGCTTAAACCGACGCTCGGGAGTTAGTTTCCCGTGCCAAACCCATTAACGCTAAAGACTTTTTCAGCGATTGTTTGGAACAGGGCGTTACCAATGGCCGTATGCAGGTTTTTGGCATCGTCATCGGTAAACACAGGCGCACCGTCCTGCAGGATTGAGCGAACAATCATGCCCTCGGTCATCGCATTGCGCTTTTGATTTTCATCAGTAAGCGCATCAGCAATAGCGCGAATTTCCGAAACGCTCGCCTCGGATAACTCCGACACCTGCACCACACCCAGGCCGGGCAACTCGAAATCGACGGTTTTAAGTTGCGCAGCGGCAAAGAACAATTGTGCTTTTTCAGACATTTTGTGATTACTCTGTAGAGGTCAAGGAGCCGAGGGCGAGAACGACAGGACCAGTAATGCGAAGCGTCACGTTCAGCTCGATTTTGCCGTTGACCTTTGCGTCTGGAATTTCAGCTTTCGTCACGTAGGCAGCAAACGTATACGTTGCTGGATTGGTAAGCTGATTTGCGCCGAGGCTGATTTTGTACAAAGCCAAGGTTTTAGCGGTTTTGGCAGTAAGAACAGCCTGTTGAGCGGTTGCACCAGTGAAATTCATGGTGACGTCGATCATCCCTGAATCTTCCAAACCCAGCACAAATTCTTTGGATGCGGAAGCAAGATGCGTGACATCAATTTCGTCGACTTTTTGACCGGACGGCTTGATTTCCGTAACCTCTTCAAATGCGTCCCATGTTGATATGGCAGCGGCAGCAGTGGTAATTGCAGCCGCGGTTAATGGATCGGTTTTGGTAAACGACCCACCAAAGGCGATGGTTGTGCCATCAGATCGAATTGCATTGCTCATTGTTTACTCCAAAAAAAATCCCGCCATAAAGACGGGATGGGTTAATTGCTGCAAAACTAAGTGTTGGGTAGCCACATATAAAAATCTAGCGTGACGCGCCTTAAATGAGTGCTTGCGTCGTAATGGCTAGAACGAGAGTGCTTAACAGCACCTATCGCCGTATACAGTCCTACGCATATTGCGTCCGCCAGCCTTGCGGCCTCAGATCGAGTCAGCGAATACACGTCGATCTGATAGCGACTGGGGCTAAGAGACGCCAAGCCCATTAAGGTATAGCCACCATTCGGTTGCGACACCTCTTGATAAATGATGTAGGGTGGCACGTCTTCGTAATCTGCCACGTCAGGTCGAATCGGGTACGACGAAATAGCAGAAATTGTTGCCAGTGCCGCCGCCACTTGATCGTCATTCGTCATGTGGACATCTTCACCAAGTTGCGCGAACACATTAAATGCTGTTCAACATTCATTGAGTCTACGTTTAACACCGCAACAATCTTAAACGTTTGATTCTTCGCTGGGTACGACACTCGCATGCGGTTTGTGATCGCAGCGTTGTACCTTAGACGTATCAAAGTATTGATTTCGCTACTCATCGCTTGTGCGGCCTCTAATTGCTTGCCGGACAAATCCTCAATTACGCAGGAAATGTTATCTAAGACCGTAGTCCACGTGTCTGTAAGTTGCCCAAGAGAATCAGGTGTCCTGGACAACTCTTGCACAGATATTCTGTGCCGAAGCTCGCCTGCCGCAATCACATCGTCACCACTCGATACGGATCCAGCAAAGTATTGACGAAGGGCAGCTCTTCCATTTTCCCACGAGGCAAAATGGCAACTTCCTCTCGGTGCATATACAGCGATCCGACGCGTATTTTTATCCAAGCCTTGATGCCGTCTGGCACGCTCGAAGCGTCGGCATAGCCTGCCGTGAAATCAACCCACACAGCATTGATCTGAGGCAATGTTGGAGGCCAAACCGTTCCAAATATCGGCGTAATGCGAGCAGGCTCACATGAGAGGTCAACCGTATATTTCGACGAGTCTAGCGTTTGTTGCGCCCCGCTCATATCCAGATAATTGATTGAATCCACAGATTGAAGCGGAGGTTTATGCAACAAAATTGCAGTTTGTGGAATTGAAAATGCCGCCCCAAAAGGCGCAAACATTTGGCCTGCAGGAAACGAGTCGAGATAAAGACGCCACCGAGCCGTCATAAGCTGACGTTGTGTCATTGTCTCTGCCCCTTGGCGCGCAGCCGTGATTAACGACGCAATCAAGGTGTCGTCGTCATCCGTTTCCACGCGAAGGTGCAACTTCGCCTCGGCAAGCGTGACTGGCTCATCCGTCGATACAGATAATTGTTTAAGCGACATTTTGAATTCCACAAGGCTAGTGGCCCTTGTGAGGCCACTAGCTTGTTTTCAGCTGTTAAACGATTTGCGAAACAGCAGAAATATTCTGCGAGCTCGCTGGGTAATAGCGATCAGTAGTGGCCAGCAGTTTTGCGCCAACGATGCTGGATGCGCCAGTAACCGTCAGTGTTAGCTGGACATACGAGAAGCCATTGGCACCATCCAAGCTATCGGCCAGCACATCAGCAAGCGCGATTTGATTCGAGCTGGTGATGGGTGCAATTGATTTCAAAGCTTTTGCACTGGTGCCTTGATTGTCGATAGCCTGACTAATAGAGGCAGCAACCGATGCGCTAGCACCAAGCGCAGCCACTTCAATCAAAGCCAAAAGTGAAAACAACTGAGCCATTGAAATCCAGCCGGACGTAACTGAGGCACCAGCCACGGCCTGAGCCGGAATATTGCCAACTACTCCGACCAACTCGGATCCTTTTGCATTTGGAAACATACGTTTCTCCTAAACAATTAAATTTGAAAACTGCTCGGGCGAACCCGAGCGAGGCTGTCCGATTAGCGCGCGGCTAGCTGGACAAAAGGTGACAGAGAGTTCGCGCCTTTAGCAGGACTGATTGCAGCCGTGATCTTTGGCTGTGCATCGAGACGGAACACAGTGCGGAAGGCTGTCGCATCGGCATCGAAATAAATGTGCATCGATGTGTCGGTGCGGAAACCGCCAGCCTTGGTGATCGTTTGGACATAACTCATGTCGGCCAGCAGAACGTCTCCTTGCGAGCTAAACGTATTGGCGTGTTGAGTAACGATTACAGGGCGACCTAAAAGCGTTCCGTAGGGGCTCGTCTGGATTGCGCCGGTTTGTTGATTACCCATGGGGAAATAAATTGGGTAATTGCCGAGCGTCAGGGTAAAGAGTGCTGGCAGCACGTCATTGTTAATCAGCCAGACAGCGCGGCCAAATGATGCGGGAGGCAACCGAGCGATCATGTTCGCCAAATTGGTTGCTGTGAGCGTCTTAGTCGCTTGGCCGGTATCTTTTGACTGAGTGATTACTGCGTTACCGGAAAACGCGCCAAAAGGCACGGGTCCGCCAGTACCGAACAACAGCGCCTCGTTGGTTTTCCAGCGAATCGAGTCAGCAATCTTGTTTGGCAAGTAGCTGGTCAACATCGTCGAATCCTCAAGCATTTCATCGGATGCCGGAACGAGTGCCATCAACTTTTTCAGACGCAGAGCCATTGCGCCGAGAACAGGCTTGGTACCTGTCGCAGCACTTGATTCACCCTGCCAATAAGCGCGAATGCCATTGGTTCCCCAAGGAGTGGTCTCGTCTTTTGGGATAACCATTGAGTTCGAGCTGATCTCGGCCGTATCGGTCAGAGGCAACAAAGAATCTTCTGTCAAAGACAGCGTAAAAATTTCTTTACTGAACTCAGGTGGAACCAAAAAGCCACCATCGGCGCCTGTCGATTCGCCAGAATATAAGGACGGCGTTGCAGCCAAGCGAGGATCTGGGCGCATATTAGGCAATGCTGCCTGATGCACTGACGACATAAAGTCGCCAAAAGATTTGAAACCGCGCTTTTCGTCTTTGTCAGCGTTTTCTGTCACCGAAATGTAGGCATCTGCAACAGGCTCAACAAAAGCGGATTGAGCGGCGATGTCTTGCTCAATATCGATCTGCGCTTGAATACGAGACATTTCCGCGCCTTTTGCGTCAGCGGATGCCTTGTATGAGTCAAATTGTGCCTGCTCGTCGTCCGTTAGATCACGGGCTTCGGTGTTGGCTTTTTCCAAAATTGCGCCTGCGCTTTTCAGGCTTTCATTTTTGGCTTGTGCGGCAGCGGCTCGTTTGGCCTGCAGTTCGCGGATTTTTTTACTCATTTTGAATACTCCAAATAAAAAAGCCACCTCAACGGGTGGCTTTGGGCATAAAAAAAAGCGCCTTTCGGCGCATCGGATTTTTTAGCTATCGACGGATAGCCTCACTACTTTTGGCAGTCAACGGACTCCCGATTCAAGCAATCAATTTCAACTCGTTTGCAGCGGCAGACAGACGGCTCGCCTTAGCTGGCATGCGTGTTGCCTGTCCTTTTTTCTTCATCTGCGACAAAACATCGTCAAACGTGGCGACACCATCAACCATTTTGTTGGCAAGCGCTTCGTCTGCACCCAATACTCGACCTTGACCCATACCGTTTCGAACCGTATCAATGGGCACACCTCGACCTTTTGCGACGGCCTTGGTAAATGCCGAGTAATAATCATCAACACGAGACTGCATGAAAGCGCGAGCTTCCTCATCCAAAGGTTCATAAGGATTTCCTTCAACCTTAAATTTTCCGGCCGAGATCAACGTGGTCACAACGCCCTCATCTGCAAGGGCTTTTGAATAATCGTTATGTGCTTGCCATACCCCGATTGACCCGACCTCACCGCCCGGCGTGACGTAAAACTCTGAGGCAGAACATCCGATCCAATAGGCCGCAGATGCAGCAAGGGAATTGGCGATGGCCACGATTGGCTTTTTTGCGCGTGCCGCAATAATTTGATCGGCAAGCTCAGACACCCCGTAGACGGATCCGCCGGGTGAGTCAATATCGATCAGAATTTGACCGACCGAGTCGTCGTTAATCAGGTTTGTCAGGGCAGAACCGAATTGCTGTGTGCTCACCGAGCCTGGACCCGACACGTCATCAGCCATATTGCCGCGCTGAGTCACGATTCCATACAAAGGCAGAACGGCAATACCGCCCTGAGTCGGAACAGACGCGGCTCGGGCTGCTCTGGCCTCTTTCGCGGCCTCAATATTCGCCATGGTGCTTTGGCCTGCCGGAATACCTAAATTCCAACGAGCCAATACAGCGGTCATCGCGTTTAGACGCTCTGGCATCAATGCCCAAGGGGTCGATAAAAACTCGCTGATTAACAATTCACGTTTCATGTCTATTTCTCCAATTCGGCCAATCGAGCCAACTCAGTCGCAGCCGACCTAGTAAATAATTCAATCTCGCCCGACTGCAGGGCGCAGAATTGCAAACATCGATCAGCCACGTAAAGCGAAGCATCGACGCCTAGCGCGTCCGACACAATCTGACCAAACGCCAAATACTGTTCTTTAACCTGATCGTGAGGGGTCGATGATTTAACGAAACCCGCAATCATTCCGATTTCGCGACGAGCCAAGCGATCAACGCTTGACTGCAAGATCGCATTTAATCGCGCTTGATACCTTGCGCTCGCGGTGTCTTGCGGCGGCAATTCGCTCGTTTCGCTGGCCTCAGTTTCGCCATCATCCTCGACCATATTCAGAGGAACAAGCGGTTCATCCAAGCCCTCGATTGGGTTCAAATTCTCGGCAACACGGGCTTCGTTTCTGGTTAGCCAGCCTGCGTTAATACCGGACGAATAAAACGCGGCACGTGCGGCCTGATCGCCTCGCAAGAGGTTGTCAAAGTCAAACTCTACTTCTAGGTTGTCGCTGTCAAGCAGCAGTTGAGATTCAATAGATGACTCCCATCGCTCGGCCCACGGAGTCATCGTGTACGTTGCAAACTCAAGCGATTGTTGCTCGATGTTTGTAAACGTCGCTCGGGACAAGTCACCAATCAGGTGCGGCGGAATCCTAAAAATCCTTGCAATGTCTGTAACTTGATACTGTCTAAGTTCCAGAAATTGTGAATCACGGTTGTTTATGCCGACCTCGTGATACTTCATGCCATTGTCTAGAACCATCAGCTTGTGACGATTTGAGCCGGACTGAGCATTTTGTAACGATTCTTGAAAAACTTTTCTGGCCTCGGCGTCCTTAAAAACTCCGGGCATTTCAAGCCAGCCGCCAGTCGGCTTTGCGTCGTTGCTAAAAAATCGGTTCGAGTAATCTTGAGCGGCGAGCGCCGCCCCGAAACTCTCGCGAGCCATCGCAATCGGCGACAAACCTAAAATTCCGTCGCTCGACAGCCCACGCAAATGCCAAACTTCGCTTCGACTCAATACTGTCGTGTCGCCGTTTCGTAGGCGCACCCGGTACCGATAATCACCGTTTTCTAAAATCTCAACCGTGATTGCATCTGGTGAGATTGGCAGCAAATCGGTAATTTCACCTTTTTGATTAGTGAAAATCTGACTGTAAGCATTTCCGCGCAATGCCAAATGACCTTGCAGCATTTCCCTGAACTCAAATGGCGTTTGAAACTCGTTAGGCCGACGATTGAACAACCGATATGCCCAGTGATCGGTTACTCGATCTTTGCCGCCGTCGGCGCGAGGTCTGGTCAGGCAAAATGGCAACGATGCCATGGTCTCCGACAACACGCGAACCGACGCATACACCGCACCGATCCGCATGGCGGTGTCAGGCGAGACGCGCATGCCTGCGGAATTGCCAAAACCAAGAGGGTTAAACCAGAACGAGCCATACGCCGAGCGGTCATCCATCGACGCTTTGCGACCCGTTAAGAAACTCAATAAACCCATTCGCTAGACCATTAAAATTTGATACGTTGAGTCGATCACAAAGGGCTTCGGATCGCTTGAAATTGGGCGACTCATAGCCATAATTGCCGCCACCGCTCCATCTATTTTGTTTTCTGGCCGTTCTTTGGTTGGAGCCAACAAGCCCTTCCGAGCGATTCGCCCAACCACGTTACTCATGCACCACGTTGTCATTTCGTTACCGTCGTGATGCAACCGATTGGCTTTAAGCATCGACAAAATCTCATCCATCGGTAGCGCAAAGTTCTGAGGCGTTTGCGTAAACTCAACAGTTGTGCCACCTGCAGCCATTAAATTCTGGCTCATTTGCGTAGCATTGAATGGATCAAACACCACCTCGGCGGGATTGAGTCTTTTCATCAACTCAACGACTTCCTCGGTTACCTGTTCAAAATCCACCGTGGCACCGTCCGTCACGGTCAATACACCCTGCTTTTGCCATTTCACATATGACGCGTGATTGATGCCGGGCTCGTTAACCGTATCCTCTGGCAACCAATACCGACCAAACAAGTAATAGTGATCTTCACCAGCTAGCTGTTTACGAAACAAAATCTGCAAAGTGCAAAGGTCGGTTTTAGACGCTAGGTCAATACCAAACCAGCATTCTTCACCAGCCAACTCATCAATCGTCAGCAGCGGATCACCCGCAAGGTGCCAGAGCTGCATGTTCATCCACGCGGCTCGAGCCGAGCACCATACGTTTAGGTGCTTCGTCTTAAATCTGTTTTGTTGAACTGGATTTTGTAAAGCTTGACGCTGTGCTGACTCCAAAAACTCGGCATCGACGGAAACACCATAATTCGGATTGGCCTTCCTGAGCGACGCCGGATCGCTCCAGTCGTCCTCGTCATCAATACCGTAGATCATGCCGAACAACTCGGGGTTGTCGACCACGCCATCAAGAACCCGCTTTAACTCGGTTTCTTTCTCATAACACGGACCTGCAAGGTTAAAACCGGCAGTCGTAATCACCAACATCAATGGCTGCTCTCGCGCACCCATCCCAGTTTCCATCGTGTTGTACAGATCAGGCGTATCGTGCTCGTGATACTCGTCGACTAAACAACAATGCGGACTGGAACCGTCTCCAGGCTTGCCAATCACAGGCTCAAAGCGGGATCCAGTCTTTGCCGACGAAATCGATTTAGCAAAAACTTCAACGCCAAAATATTGCAATGCATTAGGCGTTTTTACCAGCATATCCTTGGCCGGCCTAAACGTCTCCCACGCCTGTTTCTCGGTTGTCGCGCCCGAATAAATCTCGGCACCCGGCTCTTTGTCTGCCAGCAGCATGTACAAACCGATTCCAGCGGCCAGCATCGACTTGCCGTTTTTTCGAGGAACCTTGATGTACGCCGATCGGTACCGCCGTCGTTTGTCAGACTTTCTCAGCCAACCAAAAATATTACAAAGGATGAAGCATTGCCACGGCTCTAAAACAATCCGCTCTAACGTCCTCGCCCATTTTCCCTTAACGTGTGGGAATAGTTCAATAAACTCGCAAGCCTTGGATGCCGCATCGTTATCAAACTTGTATTTAAATTCCTTCTTCTTACTTAATTTCAGGTCATCGATGTGCTTCTGACAGGCGAGCCTAATGTATTTCGCAGCAGGAATTTTCCCCGCGACTACACCTCGGGCATAGTCATTGCAGCGATCAATATGGCTCGACACACTTAACTGAATCTCGCAAAAGGATTAACTTCGTCTTGTTTGGTTGCGGTCACTTTGCTCCGTGAACTTGGCGTCATACCAAATTCAGCCAACAACTTGACCATTTGATCGTGGCTTTTGTTTGCGACCGCAAGCCACGGCGATTGCATTGTCATCCCATTAGGTGTGACGATCATCGCCCCGTCTCGAGCTAGCGCATCGGACGCTTCTTTAAATCGCGCAAAAGCCTCGCAATACAAAGCCAGTGACTGACTATCAAGCGCAGTCAAAAGCCCAGACTGTTTCAGCGTCTTACTGACAATTTCCCATTGTGATTTTGCCGAGTCGCTTAACCAATCCGGCATTTCAACTTCGCCCTTTGCAACTGGCTCTGACTTGTTGATCGGGCGCTTGCCCGGATTGCCCTGAATAAGCTTTAACGTCGTCGGTTTTGGCTTGCGTCCTGCCATGTAATGCTCCAAAACGGGGAAACCCCACCCTACTTTAAAACGCGGCTGTAAAAAAAGAGCTGCAAATTCGGTTATCTTCGGTCATCTTGCAGAGATTCAACCACCCCCGCCCTGCTTCAGAGACCCCGTGCGCCCACCGATATGACCGTATCAATCGAGGATGGCTCATATTTATCCCACCAGACCTGTGCTGCATGAAGGCTTTTGACCTTATGAAAACCTGACCGAGTCGCATTGATGCGGCTTAAGCATTCGTTTAACGGTGTCATCATTACAAGCACCTTCTCGGCACCGAGCATCTTTGCCCAGTCCTCTCGAAATAACCCGACAGGCTCCGATACGATGAACCACGCTTGTTTGTCTGTGATTTTTGTGTGGAGGGCATCCAGCATTCGATTACGAGTTGCTAGGCACTCCCCTATGGCATCGGTCGACTTGTCATCTAGGGATAGGCCGAGAGATAGACGAATGGCGTCAAGGTCAATGACGATGTCCCCATCGCTCAAGTGCGTAGCGACGTAGGTCGACTTACCTGAGCCAGCGGCACCGCAGACTATCGTGACGGGCATAGCCGCCCGACGTATCCAGTTGGGATGTATCAGATCATCGGTCAACGGCTGCCCTTTATGCGAGCCCTTCTTTTCTTTGTTCGTCTTGGCGCGATGGCATTCAATACAGATGGCTTGCAGGTTATCGAAGCTGTCCGAGCCGCCCTCTGCAATATTGACGATATGATCAACCTCTTGTGCTGGGCTCAAGATACCCCTGGACTTGCATACTTGGCACAGGCCATTATCTCGCCGCATCACGGCTGGCCGGATCCGCTTGGACCAATCGTAGCCATAAGCGCCACGCACCGACTTGTTGGCGAATGCCTGAGGCTTGTGATCGGAACAGAAGCCCGGCCTATCCAGCAGAACAACACAACCATCTTTTCGGCAAGTGCTTTTAGGTCTGGCTGGCATGTATAAAAAAGACCGCCTGCGAGACGGTCAAGGTTTGAGAAACACTCAAACAAGGAGACAAAATAAAAAGCCCGCAGACTTTTAATCTACGAGCTTAATTGGTTTTAACGAATCGCACCTGGATGGCAGCTTTTTGCGAAGCGGCAATTACGTTTCAATCGGGCGCAACTTTCCCGACCTGTAATTATTATGAAGGATTTTTATTCAAAAACAACATAAAAATATTTTGTCTCTACTGAGCAACATTGGTGTCGTTGTAATACTTGATCTCGCTCTCAATACGCTCAAGCACAGCAATCGTTTTATTGATCTTGAAGTACCAGCAAAAAATCTCTCGGCCAAACAAAAACAAAATCAATACAAAAATGAATCCGCCAAATATCGATTCCACTATCAACTCCCTTTTAAATGAAAAATCACTGTTTTGTATTGCAATTACTTCCACCGATTTTGCTCCTGTTCAACTCTTTTTACTAGCCCCCCGCGAATTAGGTGTGGACATAAAGTCTCTTTTGCCTCGGTATACACGGCATGCGCTTCTTCTGGCTTGACCCGACCACTGCGGAACACTGATATTTTGTTAACTCTGTTTCGTGCGTGAATTTCAATGGCGTTGTACTGGGCGAAGCTAAGCGTGTCGCGCATAATTTTTTCAACAGCGTTTGCCGTTTCTTTATCGATTCGCGCGTCAATATCGTCGCCATCTGTATAAATATCTGTCGATTGAGCGTGACGTGAATAAATGGCCGAAGTCGGAGCACCGAGGCGCATGCGCCACGAATTCTGTTGTTCCCACCAGATTGTGAATAAGGTTTCGATTTGTTCCGATTGGTCGCGGGTCATTTGCACGAATCCTCAAAATAAACGACAGATTGGTCGCGCTTGAAAAGTTCGCAGCGCTTGCCATAAACTCGACGTTTAAATTCGCAGGCGTTGTGAACCTCTCGGTTAATTTCTATTGAGCGCTTATGAACACACTCACCGCAAGCCGCATCCTTGCGCAGCCGCTCAGCCTCTTTACGAAGCGCAACAAACTCAGGGTCGCCATACATCCAAGATTCGTATGCCATTTATGCCTCCATTAAATCTGATGCCTTGAACGTGCGTTTCATCACCTTTGCGATGTGCCTCAAAGCATTTCTTTCGATTTGCCGAGCCCTTTCCTTCGTCAGGCCGATCTGATCGCCCAACTCGTGCAGCGGAGTAACGCCGTCAACCGGGCATTCGATAAGAGCAACCAAACGCTTGTGATTCAAAATCTCTTTAAAAAAACGCTGTCGCAACTCTTCGTAAACTGCGCCGCCGATGGGTACGGTATCGCTAGATAAGTGATAAGTTTTTTTAAACTTTGAGAAATAAGCCTTAAAAACCAGATCTGGACTAGTTTCCGCATGCTCGGCACAGGCACTCAAAAAGTCATTCGACAAATAGCCTGCGCTGTCGCGTATCTTGATGAGTTTTGAATAGCTAATTTTCACGGGCGGCGAATCTCTGGAACTCGACTTGTCACCGACACCAGCTCTGGCTGAATTTGTGCCCGCTTTGCCGCTACTTTCAACGCCATATCAGGCTTATATGGTCGATTGATAAAAAGCTGACGTGCCGTTGCGACTTTATCGTTTGATTTTTGCTTGGTCATATTCCACCTCTTTGATTGGCATGTATTGAGAAATAAAAATTCTGAGCATCCCGCCCTCGACGACGGGCATTCTGGTCACTCTTAGATCATCGATCAGACAATCATCTTGATAGACTCCGGCATGGGTTAGCGCATCTAAAACTGCTTTGCACGGATTATCGATGTCGCGTCGCCGCTTATCTGGCGGGTACAGGTGAATGCCGACCTGCAACCTGCCATCCGGTGCCTTGATCCTGTATCTAGTGACGTAATTCAACACAGCCGCCCGATACTCAACCCCAGCCGGTTTAATAAACTTGCGACCGCCGCGACCAATACCGTAGTAATGATTGACGCTCGGTGGGAACGGGGTCACGACAATAATCATTGAATTTTCTGCGCCTTGGCTAGAGCATTACGAGCATCCAGCGCCGCCAGTCTCTCGAGCAAGTCTGGATCGTCCGGCGCAATAAACATCCTTGGTGCGCTCTGTTTCCAGTAGTGATTGATCTCGTCAATTTTGTCGATCGCAGCTTTGTATTCATGAGAATCGACTCCATAAACTCGACGAGCCTCGCCTGCCGCCTTTCCTGCTTCCTTTAACATTTCGTTAAACATTGGTTGCCCTCAAATGGTTAATCAGCACTTCTCTATCCCAGCCTCGGTACCGAGTTAAAAAATAAATGCGTGTGTCCTGCAGTTTTCGGTTTGGCCTTGCAGATCGAATCAAAGCGGCAGCGCAATCGATGCAGGTTTTAAGTTGATAAACGGGACCGTGTTTGTGAGTCATGCAGCCACCCTATGGCTGTCATCCGTCGCAATCGACAAACTTGTCAAAGATTCATTCAACCTGAGGATGGGCTCGGCCTGTATGCCGCCATTATCAAAAACAAGTTGCGCACGCGCTGGATGGCCGATCAGTCGAGGCAAATTTGATGACAACCCCATTTGATCGTTTTGACTCTGCGAAATCCCGATTAATACCTTTGGATATTCCGGTTTTTCTTGTCTTAAGGAATAGCCTCTATAACGATTTTCAAACTCGTTTTTAACGAAAGGCCACTCTTCCTCCTTTTTATGACCAAGTTGAATCCAGCCACCCATATCCGTGATCACCCGGTGGATCAGAGCATCATCAAAAATTACGCTCTCATATGTGCCGACAACCCGAACAGCACGATCAACCTTTGACCAAGCAATCAAGGCAGCATCTTTGCTTGACCCTTGAAGCATTCGGACGACATCGGCGGGTTTGGGCATAAATTGGCCGTTGTCGGGGTTGATGCAATGGCGATTTAATGCGTCGCTTACCGCGGCAAAATCAAACGGCCTCATTGCCTCCCACCAGACCAATCCGGCAAAAGTCGAAAAATCCTGTCGGTAAAACGCATAAACGTTCGAGATCAAAGATAAAAAATTCTTTTTGTCAGAATCAATCATTGGACTGTCCTCATCATTTCATCAACGATGGCTTGATTTCGAGCTTCGAGAGCTTCCTGCTTGTTTTCGCGAGGTGGTCTGGATTGGCTTGCCAAAACACGGTCAACGTAGGCGGGAAGGTAGCCAAATCCCTCTTTTGCATTTGCGTAGGCATAGCTAATCGCCTTTCTCATTCGCCCAATCGAAACGCCCGATTTGATCCACTGAGCAGTCAACGGGAAAAACTTCGTTCTGTCGTGAATGCTGTAGGCATCGACATCGACTGCACACTCGTCCCTGAAAAACTCGATCCACCTTTGCCGGTCAGCGGGAATTTCGTCATCGTCGAAAATCGGCGGGTTTGCCGACGATTTACATCCCTGTCCCTGTCCACTGTCCCTGTCCACTGTCCCTATAAGAGCGTTTTCCGCCGGATTTCCGCCGGATGGTTCTTGTCTATCTGTACTTTTTCCGTCGGAAATTTCATCTTTTCCGCCGGAAATTTCCATTTTTCCGCCGGAATTTTTCTGTTTTGATTTTTCTTTACGCTGTCTTTCTGCCTCCTTTGCTGTCCTATATTTGATTTTTCCGGCCATCGCTTCGTTGGCTTTTTCGGCAATTACAGGGTGATACAGCCTTCCGTCTGAACATTTAATCCAGCCGCGCAGAGATCCTTCCTTTACCTTTAACCATTCTTTGATAACCCTCCCGTACCCCGCAAACTGAGATAGAACGACATCATCATCTGGCAGGCTGGCTGCGGGTACCTGGTGCCAACTCGCACACCACAAAAGAACGGCGCAACGGAACTCGTCCCCACTTGATACTGCGGACAAATCACTATCGCGCAAACGAACAACATCAAGCGGCATAAAAGCAAAATCGCGCAAATCGCAATCGAGCGAAGTTAATGGTGTTGGCAACTCGCTCAAAACAAACTCCTTTGAATCACTGGCAACCCAACCAACTTTGCCGACCGACCGCTTGATGTCTTAACGGTTCCAGACTCTTCGAGTACACCTTTTGACACCAAGCTATTTACGCGACCGCAAACAGCTGACTCTTTCCAATTCAACATCTGAGCAATCTGCTCGCGAGTCATGGATTTGCCAGCCTCTTGAATCGCCGCCAGAACCTCTATTTCTTTATTCTGCAACTCCGGTATTCGGAAGGAATGAAACGCGGCTACGGACGTTTCTGCCATTTGGGTTCTCATAACAAAGCCCCTTGCTCAAATTTGATTTGTTTAGGTTCGTCGAAAAGGCCGATCTGCTTTGTCGCCCTTTCTATTCGTTCGCACGCAATTTCAAAATAGGAGGCCTCCCGCTCGATGCCTATAAACTTTCTGCCCATTTCAATCGCGGCAACCCCTGTGGTACCAGATCCCATAAACGGATCCAGGATCAATTCGAGTGGGTTTGTAAATTTATCCACAAAGCCGCGAACCAATCCAAGAGGCTTGCCCGTTGGGTGTAGGCCATCTGAAACCAAAGCCCCTACATAATTTCCATGAGAGCCGCCGCCATTCCAACTCTTTTTGGTTTCACCTTTTTTGGAATAGAGATAAGCAATACCTTCCCATCCTTGCGCCGGACGGTCTGCGCTAATTTGCGGCATTGGATTGGTCTTTACCCACACTCCAAACCGGACAAATTCCCATCCGCAAGGAGGCGATTGTTCGAACTCTGCAATATGCCGCCATTCCATCGTTGCTACAAACCAGCCCGAGCATATTGAGGAACAGTCGCTAATGATTTTGGAAAGCTCACCGGCAGTTATTGGTAAAAAATCAATCGCTTTATTTCCATAACCGACAGTCCGATTGCTTTTTGCATTTTTGTGAGTCACTTCGCTGTAAGGAGGGTCAGTAATCACAGCATCCACCCCCCCCTTGATCAGCGGTAAAACATCATTGCAATCGGCTAAGTAAAGCGTTGCGTCTCCAATCTTTTCGACCCTCACGCCGTGATCTCCCATTTTTTTGCTCTTTGATATGCCTGTTCAACAAACTCCGGCCACATCCCGCGACGAATCAGCAGGGATCTGGTTCTGTTGACGTAACTAGCCTCTAAGTTTCTGCGGGCTACTTTTGAAAGCTTGCCGCTCTGGTCTAAAAACTGATGGCACCACTGGCACATAGGAAAAGTCAACGAGTCGCACGCCTTCTGACCAATGCTTTTGCCGTAATTGACATGCGCCGCTTGTGTGAATCCTTCCATGCCACACATCGAGCATCCGAGCGACGCAATTACTCGCCGGTGCCGCACAGATCGCAACGGGTTTTCTTTTGCGATCATGCTGCCATCCTTTCGTCCGCAAAGCGCCAATAATGCTTGGCGTGATGACGAATAACGCCGTTACAAGCTCTGCTTATACTGTCGCTTCTGAACCCCAGCCTAACGGCATCCATGCCAGCATGAAAAAAAGTTTCTTTACCAGTTTTCATGCAGGTCGCAATTACAGCCTTACTAGTGACATGCTCTTTGCCAAACTTCCCTTGAAAGTAATTTATTCTTCCTAGGCAATCCCATGAATGCTGCTGATTTTCGCTAGCCGTCGTCCACTCTAAGTTTGCGAGAAAATTGTTTGACCGATTTCCGTCGATGTGATTTACCTGAGGCTTGTTCAAAGGATTTGGAATAAAGGCAGCGGCAACCAGTCGGTGTACTAAAAATTGATGTCCACTAAGAGAACAACACATATATCCGGTTGATTTCAGAATCAATTTCAACTCTGTGTTTGCGCTTCTTACAAGCCCAGTGTTGCTTACCTGATAATGCGGATAGACCTTAATTGACCGCCATTCAACCTGATCGTTCATGCTGCCCTCTTGTCGTGATAAATAACAACGCCTCGCTCTGCCGCAACAAAATTCAAAAACTCAAGCCACTCGCTAAACTGCTTCTTGCTAAATTTGCTTGTGCGCTTGCCAAGCATGACAACCCCACCGTTCAACCCAGCGGCTAGCCTCACGGTTTCGCCATAAAACGCAGCTGTCAAAATGTCTTTAAACTCTTCGGGGGTAAGCGCCGTTAATTCGCCATTTACAGGCCACTTCAATTGTTTCGAGAAGGCATCTAAGATGGGCCACTGCGCAGCGTTTTGATCTAACGATCTCTTACGCTCTTTGATCTCGACGCGCATGCCTTCGGCAGCTTGCATAATTGCTTCGCAAGCACGCTGTTTCACAGCCTCGTTGATTAGGTTGAAAATCATTCATCACCCCACAGAAGCGAGGCTGGATTTTCGATATGCTTCATGGCCGACTGATACATCAACATCATGGCCTGAGCAATCGCAGGATCAATACATTTGTACTGAGCTGGCACCACTTTCAAACCGGCCGCAGCCAGCACGTTCGATAGCAAATCCAACTGACCGTCTTTCAGTCGCGAAATAGTCGACTCGCTCGATCCTGTGCGAGCTGCGATTTCAACTTGTCCCACCGTTGAAAGCCCCTTCAAGATCTGTGTGTGGATCTTGCGTGCGCAATCAAGCTGGGCGGCCGATACTTCGCTCATGAATTCACCTTTTCAATCAGCTCAGGCCAGATCAAAGACCAGTCGTCGGGACGAAGGTCTTGCCGGGTTACTGCGCCATTTGTTAATCGCTCAAATTCAACGCAACGAGTGGGCGAAATTGCGGCTTTTCCCGAGGCGAGCTGCGATAAATAAGACATGGAGATACCCATTGCTTCGGAGAGTGCTGAGCACCCGCCGCGCCCTGCTGTTGCCAAGTATGTTTTCAGATCCATACACAAACCCTTTTGTTATTACTTGTGAGTTTATTGTTTGCTTAACTTAAAGTCAAGCGTTTGCTTGTTTATTATTTACTAATCAAAATCACAGAATGACACCCGACACCCGCAGGCAAAACTTAAAAATTTGGTTTGAAACCCACTCCATCCCGCCCAGCGAGAAAAGCTATATTTCTCAATTGATTAACGGGAAAGCTTCATTTGGCGAAAAAGCCGCTCGCAGGCTTGAAGAAACATATGGGATGGATAAGTTTTATTTGGATAAAATTGAATATTCAAATGTCACAGACTGGTTGCCGACGGCCAAAAAAGCCACGCGCGTACCCGTAATATCATGGGTTAGAGCCGGCAGCCTGTCGGAAATTAACGATCCGCACTTGCCTGGCGAAGCCGATGACTGGGTTAATCCAATACACACTATTCCGTCGCCGACAAGCTTTGCCTTGCAAGTTGAAGGCGACAGCATGACCAACACCGGAGCTGGCGTAAGCTTTCCAGACGGTTGCATCATTGTCGTTGACCCTGAGCGAGCACCAAAAGC
>Ga0208744_1000333_pt1 | contig 18548 bp, 11 predicted proteins | sample CryBogCBH24Aug09_FD_184620 | JGI IMG/M metagenome (GOLD analysis project Ga0208744, IMG submission 184620) | Freshwater microbial communities from Crystal Bog, Wisconsin, USA - CBH24Aug09 (SPAdes) (version 2) | ecosystem: Environmental > Aquatic > Freshwater > Lake | place: Crystal Bog...
TTAAAATAATATTTATATGAAACCATTATTATTATTATAAATAATATTATAAATTTTATTTTTATTATCTTTAATTAAAAAATACTAAAAATAAAAAATCAATAAGCCTAATTTTTCCGCACTACTAATATATATATATTAATTTTCCAACATATTATATATATCTTGATAAGATAATTTTAATTTATTACATATTTGTACAATCATCATAGTATCTTCTTTAGCACGATGTGTTTGAACAATATTACAATTTAATATATTATTATATAAATCAATTAATTTTTTTTTTTTATTAGTAGAATATAAAGGTAAAAATATTAATGAATCTAATAGTTTGTTAGTTTTATTTAATAAATCAAAATAAATTAAAATTTTAAAATCAAATCGGTTTCCATTATGTGCAATAAATAATGGATTTAAACAATATTTATTTATATTATCCATATCTTGTTTAAATAAGGTTAAATCATCATCACCATATTTTAAATCTTCAAGTGTAATATTATTAATATGTGATGTAGTTAAATTATATTTATTTTTAATTAATCCATTTGATACAGTACAATTAAAATTATATTCATAAACAAATCTATCAATTATTTCTACATTTGTAGGATTTGTAAAATCTATTGTTGGATTAATTGTATTTGTTTCAATATCTAACATAAAAATATTATTTTTCATTTTAATATTTAATATTTTACACATAAAACAATTTAAATCCCAATTAGTAAAATTATCATTAAATGTAATACAATATTTGTATCCATCTAATAGATTCCATATTTCTATATCTTTTTTAATTTCCCAATTTATACTATAATTGTTATAATATAACAATACTTGTATTATATGTTTTTCATTAATTTCTTGAATAAATTTTAATTCTATTATTTTATTAATATGTAATATATCTATAACACCTACTAAATTAATATGGATATTTTCTTTTAACACTTGAAAATAAAAATCATTATAATTTTTAGTTAAATTATCTAATTTTATAAAATAATTAGATAATGAAAGTAAATGTTGTGAAAAATCATATTTTAACATATATTTACATTCATTTTCTACCTGATATAAATATAATGTAATAGTAAAAATTATATTTTCATTATTATTATTTAATAATAATGAATCATATAAAGAAAATAAATATGTTTGATCCCAAACAAATAAGTCATTTTCAATATAAACTTTTATAAAATCAGATTTATTTTTACTTTCTTTTTTTAATATTGATATAAATTCATGTTCTTTACTAGATAAATTAATATTAATATTATCTAAAAATGGAATATATACAGATTTATCACTGTTAATAATATTTTTATTTTGTAAATGATAAAATATTATTCTAAAACTTTCTGGCATTATTATAATATTATTTATTCTTGTTTTTTCAAGAGTTATAAAAGTATTAATATCATTTTTATTTTTATAATAATAAAACATAAATAATTTTTCAATAAATAAACCATATAAACAGGAATAATTATAATGTTCTAATATATCATCAATGTCATCAATATTATATAATTTAATCTTTTCAATAGTATATTTGAATTTTTCATTAAATTCATAAAATGTATTATCATTAAAATAATTATTATCTGATATTATATCTGTTATAGAAGATTTAGGTAATATAGGTACATTATGTTTAGGTTTTTCATGATGACCTAAATTATATGGTGTAAATAACTTGTAATATTTTTTATTAATATTAAAAAAATCCCAAAATATATATTTTGTACAATCTACATAGATTATTAAATTATATTTTGCTCGGCTTAATGAAACATACCATAAATATTTAAATTCTTCATATTCTTTTTGTGTAGGTTTTTTTGATTGTGTAGTAGTATGATAATTAATTACTAATGTTTTTTTAAATTCAAGTCCTTTGCTTCCATGTGAAGTAATAATATTTACATGATTTTGTTTAATAGTAAATTGTTTATTACTATTTCCATCTATATCACCTGGATCTGTAAAATGTTTAATAAAAGAAATTTTATTTTCATGTAAAAGATTACAAATTAATTGTAATCCAGTACTTACATATTTATTTTGACCAGTACTTACATTACTTACATATTTATTTTGAAAAGATAACATTGATTTTGTATTTGGACAAGATAACATTGATTTTTTAACTGGTCCAATTATTGCTATTTCATGTAATTCATATTGTCTATTAGTAGTTAATTCATGTATAATATGTTTTTTAATTTTATCAATTGTATTACAAAAAATTAATGGTTTATTATTCATATTATTAGTTCCACATATCATTTCTGGAAAAGTATTATTTGGACGTATTTGATTACAGAAATCTATTATTTGTTGTGAAGATCTATAATTGTGTATTAAATTAAATACATTTTTAGTTTCATGATTTAATAAAAATTTATCATTTCCACCTTGAAATTGATAAATATTTTGATTTGGATCACCCACTAAAATTAATGGAATATTTAATTTTATAGATAATAAATTGAGTAAATTATATTGATTTTCACTTAAATCTTGTGCTTCATCTACTATTATAAATTTACAATTTTCTAATATTTGAATATAAAAATTATTTTCATTTAGTAAATTTTTATAAGTTGCAACTATTATAGAATTAACAGAACTAGATTTTTTATTATATAATTTATAAAATATAGATGCTGCTAATGAATGAATCGTTCTAACATTATTTTTATTAAATATTTCTGGAATAGTTGACTTTTTTGATCTTGTAATAAAATCTAATTGGGCTTTTTTAGAAAATGATATTATAAAAAAATTAGAACTATCTTGTATTAAATTATTATTATATTTATGTATACAATATTCTATTATAGTTTTTGTTTTACCACAACCAGGATTACCAATAAGAATCGCATTTTGAATTGGACTATTTATAAATAATAATTGGTTATCGTCTAATTTAAGTTTATTATTCATAAAATTTAAATGTTTACTTGTATTCAAATGTCTATTTTTTGCTTTATTAGTGATAATACTACCACATTCACAACTATATTTTTCAATTAACATTATAGTAGTATAATAATATTTTTTTAAATAAAAGATTCACCTATCACAAAAAATAGAAATAATGAGCAGTATCTTAATTAATAATAGTATATTTATTAAAATACTGGAAAGAATATTTAATATTCACTAATTATACAGTAATTTATTTTTAGTTAAATTTAAATAGATATATTTTTAATAATAATTAAATTATACTAATATAATTTTATATTAACATAATATATTTTATTATTTTTAAAATAGTTAATATATAGAATAATTTAAATAAAAATATTATTATCTGGATATAAATATAATATTGATAATTATATAAAAATATTATAATATATATAATTATTTTTAAGATTATATTCATTTGCATATTAAATATTATAATAATAATATTTAATAATTAGTATAATTAATAATCAATTTTTAATCATAAATTTTAATTATTATTAATATTAATTGTTATTAAAATTTATATAATCTAATATTCTTTTATATTTCTACAGCTATATTTCTACAGCTATATAAATTTAATTTGGAAACATTACTAAGCATTGAAACATTAGTTATTCCTTGACAACATGATAAATTTAAATTAGAAACAATACTTAATGCAGAAACATCAGTTATTGATTGACATTCTGATAAATTTAATGTATGAACCATACTTAAATTATCAACATTTGTTATTGCGATACATCCACATAGATATAATGTATGAATATTTCCAAGAGCAGAAACATCAGTTATATTTTTGCAATAAGACAAATTTAAAATATGAATATTGCCCAAAAAAGATACATTTATTATTGGCCACCATGATAAATTTAAATTATAAATATGGCTTAAAGCATATATATCTTCTGGTATATTTTTCCACCCTGATAAATTTAATGTATTAACATTACTTAAATCAGAAACAGCTATTATATTATAACAATAAGATAAATATAATGTATGAACATTTCCTAATTTTGAAACATCTATTATATTAGAATTAGACAAGTCTAATGTATGTACATTCCCCAATGAAGAAACATCCACTATATTTGAACAAAATGATAAGTCTAATGTATGAACATTACCCAAAGCAGAAACATCTATTATTTTGGAACAATCTGACAAGTCTAATGTATGAACATTTCCCAAACTAGAAACATCTATTATCTGGGAACAATGTGACAAATCTAATGTATGAACATTTCCCAAAGCAGAAACATCTATTATTTTGGAACAATCTGACAAATTTAATGTATGAACATTACCCAATGGTGAAACATCTGTTATATTATAACAATGGGACAAATCTAATGTATGAACATTACTCAAAGGAGAAACATTCGTTAATGTTTTACAATAATTTACATTAACTGTATGTATATTTAATTTATGTTCAGATTTAAGTAAAAAAACCTGTAAATCTGATATATTTATGGTTAAACAATACTCAATTTTAATACCAATAGCACTAAATTTTTGTCTTAATATATCAGAAGATATAAATTCTAATGTATATTGAGATTTTAATATATATTGTAATACATTTTTTTGCATACACCAATTGCGAATATCAGAACAACAATGTGAAAAGTATCTTGCATCAATATTTTTAATAAATTGTATTATATTATAATTTATATTCGATATAAAAACTTGTTTTTCAATTGAATTTATTTTTATAGGAAACACATTGGTTTTTTCCATTCCCAATTAAATATTAATAATATTTCTAATATTAATATTTATATATAATAATTATTTCAATTTTTATTAATAGCTATGATACTATTATTATAATAGACAATTGTTTATTTAATTTAAAATAAAAAATACTATTATTTACACCTTAATATTAATTTATAATTACCAATGTTTTAATTTAAATAATTATATTGAGTAAAAATTTATTATATTTTTATACATACAATAATGTGTGAATATAAAGTAGAAATATCTGTTATTATATTACACTATCCTAAATATACAAGTAAACACAATAAATTTTTACCAAACAATATAACTATAAACATTTTCAAAATTAGTATACCCATATTTAATTATAATTAAATGACTAATAATTAGATAAATTTATCGTTAAATAATGTTCAATTTTAATATCAACATAAAGTTTTATCTTTATATGTAAATTTAATATAATTTTATTTTAATTGCCGGTACATATTTATATTTAAAATATATTATTTTTTAAATAAATTAATTATTTATTATTATTAATTGAATTAATATACTTATAACATTTAATATTTTTATTAGTTATTGTATGATAATTTTAAAATTTGTACATTTCCTAAACATTATCTGTTATTGCTTTACAATTTGATATAATTAAAGTATGTACATTTCCTAAACAAGATACATCTGTTATTGCTTTACAATATGTTAAATTTAAATTGTAAACATTTCCTAAACAAGATACATCTGTTATTGCTTTACAATTTGATAGATTTAATGTATGTACATTTCCTAAACAAGATACATCTGTTATTGCTTTACAATTTGATAGATTTAATGTATGTACATTTCCTAAACAAGATACATTTTTTATTGCTTTACAATATGTTAAATTTAAATTGTAAACATTTCCTAAACAAGATACATCTGTTATTGCTTTACAATTTGATAGATTTAATGTATGTACATTTCCTAAACATGATACATTTTTTATTGCTTTACAATATGTTAAATTTAAATTGTAAACATTTCCTAAACAAGATACATCTGTTATTGCTTTACAATATGATAAATTTAATATATAATTATTTCCCAATTTAGAAACATCTATTATTCCAATACAACTTTCTAAAATTAATGTATGTATATTTCCTAATTTGGAAACATCTGTTATATTATAACAATTAGATAAATTTAAGCAGTGAACATTACCTAAATTAGAAACATCTGTTATCCCAGTACAACAAGATAAGTTTAAATTGTGTACAGTATCTAAATCTGAAACATTTGTTATATTATAACATAGTTTTAAATTTAAAAATTTAACAGTACCTAAATTAGATACATTTGTTATTCCTCTACAGCCTATTAAATTTAAAGTATGAATATTACTTAACATAGAAATATTTGTTATATTATCACAAAATTCTAAATTTAAAGTATGAACATTACTTAACATGGAAATATTTGTTATATTATCACAAAATCCTAAATCTAAATTATATATAGTACCCAAAGCAGAAATATCTACTAATTTTTTACACCCAGATAAGTTAACAGTATATACATTTTCAAACCCATATCCTGATGTAATTAAATATCTATTTTGATCAGGTGGATTTATTGTTAGACATTTTCCAATATTAATACCATATGTTATAAATTTATGTCTTAATATGTCTGAAAACTTAAAGTCTAATGTATATTTAGATTTTAATGTATAGTATAATACATTATTTTGTATACACCAATTACGAATATATGTACAACAATATGAAAAATATCTTGCATCAATATTATTAATAAATTGTATTATAGTATAATTTATATTTGATAGAAAAACTTGTTTTTCAATTGAATTTATTTTTATAGAAAATACATTATTTTTTTCCATTATCAATTTTATTGATAAATATTTGTTTATTTAATTTAAAAAAATAGTTGAAAAATAAATAAATATTATAAATAGATAATTTTTACTAAAAATTATTCTTATTTAAAATAATTTATTGTTTAAAATTTATATAAGATTGCTTAAATAATTTATTTTACCTAAAAGTTTTGATTTTCGTACTATATTATAACAATCATCCACATTTAAAGTATGTACATTTCCTAAATATGATATATCTGTTATTCCAGTACACAAGGATAAGTTTAATGTGTGTACATTTCCTAAACATGATACATCTGTTATTCCAGTACATTGAGATAAGTTTAAATTATGTACAGTACCTAAATTAGAAACATTAGTTATTGCTTTACAATTTGATAAATTTAAAGTGTGTACATTTCCTAAACATGATACATCTGTTATTCCCGCTGTTGTTCCAGTACACCAAGATAAATTTAAATTGTATACAGTACCTAAACCAGAAACATTAGTTATTTCTTTACAATTTGATAAATTTAAAGTGTTTATATTTCCTAAACAAGATACATCTGTTATTCCATAACACCATGATAAATTTAAAGTATTTATATTTCCTAAACAAGATACATCTGTTATTTTATTACAATGTGATAAATTTAAAGTGTATACAGTGCCTAAATCTGAAACATTAGTTATTCCATAACACCATGATAAATTTAAATTATATACAGTGCCTAATTCTGATACATTAGTTATGGCTTGACAAGTTGATAAATTTAAATTGTATACAGTACCTAAATCAGATACATTAGTTATTTCATTACAATATGATAAATTTAAAGTGTGTACATTTCCTAAACAAGATACATTCGTTATTGCTTTACAATCTGATAAATTTAAATTGTATACAGTGCCTAAATTATAAACATTAGTTATTGCTTCACAACCTGATAAATTTAAAGTGTGTACATTTCCTAAACAAGATACATTAGTTATTGCTTTACAATATGATAAATTTAAATTGTATACAGTGCATAAATTAGAAATATTAGTTATTGCTTCACAACCTGATAAATTTAAATTGTATACAGTTCCTAAATTAGAAACATTAATTATTTCTTTACAATTTGATAAATTTAAATTGTATACAGTACCTAAATCAGATACATTAGTTATTTTATTACAATTTGATAAATTTAAAGTGTGTACATTTCCTAAACAAGATACATCTGTTATTCTAGTACACCAAGATAAATTTAAATTGTGTATAGTACCTAAATTTGATACATTAGTTATTGCTTTACAGCCTATTAAATTTAAACTATAAATATTACTTAACATTGAAATATTTTTTATCTTATCACAAAATCCTAAATCTAAATTATGGACAGTACCCAAAGTAGATATATCTATTAATTTTTTACATCCATATAAGTTAACAGTATATACATTTTCAAACCCATATCCGGATGTAATTAAATATCTATTTTGATCAGGTGGATTTATTATTAAACATTTTTCAATATTAATACCAGCTGTTATAAATTTATGTCTTAATATATCTGAAGACTTGAAGTCTAATGTATATTTAGATTTTAATGTATAGTATAATACATTATTTTGTATACACCAATTGCGAATATCATAACAACAATATGAAAAATATCTTGTATCAATATTATTAATAAATTGGATTATATTATAATTTATATTCGATAAAAAAACTTGTTTTTTAATTGATATATTTATTTTAAAATCTATATTTTTATTTTTAAAGATATCCATGATTAACAAAATATTATTTATAATTTTTTATTATAAATATATAATATTTCAATTTTTATAATAATAAACTATTTACAGTTTAATATAAATAAATTTAAAGATTTTATTATAGATCAAATTGGTAATATTTATGACTAATATAATGGAATTTATATTTTAATGTTGAAATATCTGTTATGGATTTACAATTTAATAAAGATAATGTATGTACAGATCCTAATGTAGAAACATCTGTTATTTTTTTACAATGTGATAAATCTAATGTATGAACAGTTCCTAATGTTGCAACATTTGTTATTGATTTACAATATGATAAATTTAATTTATAAACAGTACCCAATGTTGAAATATCTGTTATATTTTTACAATTTGACAAATTTAATGTGTGTATAGTTCCCAAATTAGAAACATTTGTTATATTTATACAATGGGACAAATTTAATTTGTGAACAGTTCCTAAATTAGAAACATCTGTTATTTTTGTACAATATGCCAATGTTAATTTATGAATATTGCCTAATTTTGAAACATCTGTTATATTTTTACAAAGTGATAAATTTAATGTATGTATATTTATTAAATTAGAAACATCTGTTATCTTTTTACAATTTGACAAATCTAATGTGTGAACATTTATCAATTTTGAAACATCTGTTATATTTTTACAATTTGACAAATTTAATGTATGAACATTTCCTAATTTGGAAACATCTGTTATATTTATGCAATTTTGTAAGTTTAAATAATAAATATTTCCTAAAGCAGAAACATCCGTTATTGATCTACAATATGACAATATTAATTTATTTACATTAAACAAATTAGAAACATTTGTTATTATACATTCAGTTAAATCTAAACTGTGAACATTTCCTAAAGAAGAGACATCAGTTATTTTTGTACATGTTAAATCTAAATCATATACGTTTCCTAAAGAAGATATATCTGTTATTCCAGTACAATTTGATAAGCTCAAAATATGTACATTTCCTAAAGATGATACATCGGTTATTTCAGTACAATATGATAATTCTAAAATATGTACATTACTTAACATAGAAACATCCACTAGATTTATACATCCATGTAAATTAACATAATATACATTTTCAAAACCATGTCCAGATGTAATAAAATTTCTAATATAATCAGGAACAGTTATTTTTAAACAATTTTCAATTTTTATACCAGCTGTTATAAAATACTGTCTTAATATGTTAGAATATAAAAAATCTAATGTATATTTAGATTTTAATTCATATTGTAAAATATTTTTATTAAGACACCATTTGCGAATATTAGAACAACTATAGGAAAAATATCTAATACTAATATTATCTATAAATTGTAGTATAGTATTAGTTAATAATTTAAAAACTTCTATATTTTTATTAAATAAAAAATTATTATTTTCCATCTTTAATGAAAATATATTATTTATATTACATTTATATTTATATATAAATAATATATTATTTATTTCAATTTTTTAATTTAATATTATAAATTTAATATAATGATAATATAAATAAATTAAAATAATATATTTTTAGGGTAATTAATTTTAAATATATTCATACAATTTTTGGTATAAACTAAATTTGATTTAATTATTATTCTATATTTGAAAAATTAAGAGATTATATTTTTTTTATAATTTATATAAATTATATACTGAAATATTTAAAAAATTTATGGTAGACTTAAAAATGCTACATCTATGGTGAATATTTTTATATAAACTATAATTAGACAATTAATTGTAATATTTTTATCTTGGTATTATAGTAATACATTTTCCTATTATTTATGCCCCTATGAAAAAATTAGTAATAATTATATTAATAATTATATTAATAATTATATTAATAATTATATTATAGTAGCATCATTTTAATATTTTAATACAAAAATTGTTTATAAATGGTTTCTGGTTTCTGGGTCCTGGTTCCCGATAATTAAAAATTGAAATTATATTATTTTATTTTAATATAATATATTTATTCAAAAAATATTATGCATACTATATATTATATTGATTTTAATAATACAAATACTATTATGAATTATTATAATTTTCTAAATTATAAATATAAAAATAATCTAAAAAAATATTATTTATTAGAACATCATATTAAAGATAATAAAAATATTTTAAATAAAATATTAATTTTACATTTTAATAATTTAACTCATTCATATATGAAAATATTTATTAAAATTTTAATTAAACATACAACTTTAACTTTACAATTAGAACAAGATATATATAAACAATATTTTAATTCTCAATGTAAATTTAAACATAAACAATGTATATCATATTTTATTTCCCAATTATCTAATCCTACTAGAATTAAGAGAATAAATAATTTATTAAATAAAATAATAAAATTAAAAAATTATAAAAATAATCTTTATATATGGAAATATAATTTTATGTTAATTCAGTATTATCATTTTTCATCACATCAATTAAATAATAATATAAATAATACTATTTATAGTTATTTATTTGATGATATTTTAATAAATCAAATAAATATAAATACTAATAATTCTATATATTTGACAATTTTACAAAAATATGTTATAGGTGCATTTATGTATTTAAAATTTAATAATATTATTATGAAATATTAATTAATTTAATGCAGAAACAGTTAATTAAAAATTTAAATTTATATTATTATTATTTATAATAATAATTTCATTTTATTTTATTTAAATATTCATAAAATTATTTATAATAAATAGCTTATTATATTTGTAATATATATATATATATATTATTTTACAAATATAAAAATAAATAAAAAATAAATTGGTTATATAATACTTAAATAATAAAACTATCCTAATAAAATTATTTGTGATGGTTTTTTTTGAAATTTATTTGAGTTAAAAAAAAAAAATAATCTGCTTATTATTTTTTTTTATACAAATAAGGGAAAAATGGGTTGAAGATGAAAATGATTGATTAAAGGTATTTCTTGACAGTTTAATATTCTGTTAACCAACCGAGGTTTTTTTATAACTTTCTTACACTCAAAACACTAGGTTATGAACATGATGGATTTTTGGTATCTTAGTACTATCTATACAAAAACTCAAGTTTAATGTATGGACATTCATCAGTGCTGATACATCTGTTATGTTACATTCTGTCAAATTTAAATTATGAACATTACCAAGATCAGATACATCGGTAATTTCTGTGCAACATTCCAAATTTAAAATATGAACATTTTTAAGATAAGACACATCTGTAATGCAACATTGTGCTAAATTCAAATTATAGACATTTCCAAGAGCTGAAAAGTCTGTAATTGCAGTGCATCCTGATAAGTCTAATTCATGAACATTTCCAAGTTTAGAAACATCTGTGATTCCTGTACAATTTCCTAAGTACAAAGTATGTACAGCTCCAAGATTAGAAACATCAACTATTTTTGGACACATTGACAAGTTTAATGTATGAATACCACCAAGTGCTGAGACATCTGTTATTTCTGTACATCCAAATAAGTCCAAATTGTACACATTTCCAAGCTTAGATACATCTGTTATGAGCTCACATCTTTTCAAAATTAATGTGTGTACATTCATTAAGAATGACACATCTGTTATTTGGGTACAATCAGACAAATTTAATTCATGAACATATCCAAGATTTGATACATCTGTTATTTTGATACAACCAAACAAATTTAATGTATGAACAGATCCAAGACTTGATACATCAATTATTTGGCTACAATAGGACATGTCTAAATGATGCACATTTGCAAGATTATCAACTTGTACTATTTGATCACATGCTGATAAAATCAGCGTATGAACACTGCCAAGAGTAGAAACATCTGTTACATTTTCACAATTTGTTAGATTTAGAGTATGTACATGCACAAGGGAAGAAACATCTGTTATACGCCAACAATCTGATAGGTTTAAAGTGTGCACATTACCAAGACTTGATACATCTACAATGTCTACTGTGGCTGATAAATTTAGATCATATACATTGCTAAGAATGTAAATTTCATTTGGATGCCATGATTCTGTATCATATTCTATGTTGGACAAGTTTAATGTATGCACAGAACCTAATCCAACAAGAGAAGAGATATGACAAGAACAATCCAAGTTCAAAGTATGAACATTTCCTAAACTTGAAACATCAATAATACTTTGACATTTTGACAAGTTCAAAGTATGAACATTTCCTAAACTTGAAACATCACTCATGGTACATCTTGACAAATCCAAAGTATGAATACCACCAAGTGCTGAAACATCTGTGACTTTTCTGCATTCAGACAAATTTAAAGTATGAATACCACCAAGTGCTGAAACATCTGTCACATTTTTGCATCCAGACAAATTTAAAGTATGAATACCACCAAGTGCTGAAACATCTGTCACATTTTTGCATCCAGACAAATTTAAAGTATGAATACCACCAAGTGCTGAAACATCTGTAACTTCTATGCAGTTTTTCAATTTCAAAGTATGAATATTACCAAGTGCTGAAACATCTGTTAATTCTAAACACCATGACAAATTAACAGTATGCACATTTCCAAGCCCACATCCAGATGAAACTAAGTCTTTCAATATATTGGGTGGATTTACTCTGAGAAATTGTTCAATACATGCATTACTGAATATTTCTCGGAACTTTGTTAAATACATGAATTTTAAAGTGTAACAAGACTTTAATGTATATCGTAATACATTCGCATTAATGCACCATGCACGCGTAGTTTTACAACTCTGAGCTAAGTACCTTACATCAATGCCCATAATAAATTGTGTTATATTATGGTTTAATTCAGTCATAGAAAACACTTCTTTCATGAGAATTTCTTTTGTACTTCCAATTAAACTAATCTCTTTATTATTCTCTGCGGCTTCCATTTTGCTATCCTCTTTGAAGATAACTTTTGTTGCTTTTGTTGCTTTTGTTGCTTTTGTTGCTTTGATATTTGCTTATTTCCAACGGTGAATAACCAAAACAATCTGAACAAATAGATCTTTATAATGCATATTTTATAGATTAATTATTTCAATTTTTATTATTAATTGCATATTAATTTAATATTATCATTTTTATAATAATTTCTCGCATAAAATAATTTACAATCAATTGCATTTTCCTTTAATAAATGTTCAAATTTATTTATTATTTTATATTTTTCATTAGCTAATAACCATATATATTGATCTATTGTTTTTTCTTTTAAATATGTAGCTAAATATAAAAATACATTGACTAATTGCTTATTTTTAGGCATATCTTTATGAGAACAAAAACGAACGCCTCTGCCTATTATTTGATCTAATCTTGATATATTCCAATATGGTTCCATAATATGTATTTGATCTACACGTAATAATGATATACCTTCTTTTATTGACGGCGAACCTAATAAAATTTTAATTTTATGTCCATTTATATTATCTTTATTATTAAATAAATGTTTTATTTTTTCTTTCATTTGATAATTTTCATCTCCTGTCCATACTGCATATGTTTTTAATCCTTCGCCAAATATTTTATAATTTTTATATCCATGATATTCAATAAATATAATAAATGATTTTATTCCACCATAATTTTTAAAATTACTGTAGATAAATATAGGTCCATCCGATTTTTTTATTCTTGAAAATATTTTATAAAATTTTATTGAATATTTTTTAATATTTTTTAATTGTAATTTATTATCTTTAAATGATGCAAAACCTATAGCATCTATACTTTTATTAGGAAATGCAATATTCGACATAATTCTAGGACCTAAAAAAAAATTTGTTGGTAGTTTTAAAATATCTACATTTTTAAATGATCCTTTTATATCTTCATTTATATTAAATAATGATGTTATATATGATTTATATTGAAAAGAACTCATAGTACATTTAACTATTTTAAAATTTAATTTAGGAAATGTTTGAGGAGGAGCACCTCTATAATATGATATCATATTAGAAGTTAATTTTTTAAATAATTCTAAATTTATAATTTTATAAGTTGTACTATTGTTTTGGGTTGTTGATTCTAAAAATGTATTATTAAATTTAATACCTATAGGTAACATTATTTTTGGTTTTAATAAATTTAATGTTAATGCTATTTCATTTGGTTTATCAAACATTGGTGTAGCAGTTAATAAAATTAACTTAAATGTATTATCAGTTTTTTCTATTTTATTTTTTAATATTTTATAAAAAATTCCTGTAATTGAAATCATATTATGAATTTCATCTATAATTAATAAAGTTTTTTTTAATTTTAATTTATTATTTTGGATTAAATCTATAAACTTTTGATATGATAATATAGTATAATATTTATTTATTCTATTTTCAATTTTTAAATATAATTCTTTATATTCTTTACTTTTATAATCTAAATTATATAATATTTTTTTTTCTTGTTCTGATATATATATATTACCTACACATTTAGATAATAATTCATCTATAAAATTATATATTAATGATGCAGGTAATACTATTATTATTTTATAGGTATTTTTAAATTTTTCTGCTATTTTAATTGCTGTACATGTTTTACCAGAACCTATTTTATGATATATTAATAATCCATTTATTTTTATTTTATTATCCCATAAATATTCTGGTAAAAATTCTTGTTGTGGTTGTAATTTATATTTCACTGGATTACATATTTGTCGCATAGTTTCTTTTGTTGAATTTACTTTATATTTTTTATATGTTTTTATAATTTCCTTCATTTGAATTATTAATAATTATATATTTATTTTATAATTATATAGATTTAATAAATAAATTTAGATTATAGATTTATCCATAGTCAAATTAGAAATATCCTCTATACCTATATTAACTTCTTCATCTTCCATAGGAATATTATCTATATTAACTTTTTCCTCTTCCATAGGAATATCAATATCCATATTAATATGTACATTTGTTACCGTTTCATTTAAATCTTCTATGTTTTTAACTATTGGGTGGCTTAATAAAGATTGTAATTCATCATTCATTGAGGAATTTTGTTCACGTAAAAATTGTGTATATTGTATCATACAAGTTCCCATAGTTAATGAATATAACACTCCCATAATTGTATATTCTCGGATTAGTTCTCTATATTCTTGATTTGATGTCCATATTTTACTCTTCTTTTTCTTGTTAAATATCGGTATTGATGACTTTATTTTATCTGTTAACTGGGACATCATATTTTTATTAGAGTTTTCTACATTATTAGATTCAGTATTAAATAATTCATCTATATATCGAACAAATATATCATTATAATTATTACATTCATCTATATTAGAATATGGATTATATGGTTTATTCTTCAATTTATAGCTACATTTTTTGGTTGTATAGAAAAAAGTTGTATTATTTTCATTTTTTTTATGTTATATTTTTTTTAATATTAGATTCAACGACAACTTCTGGTATATATAAAGATGTAATATCTGTTCCAGTTGGTATATTTAATTGTTTTTTAACTGTTGGATTACTGAAAATGTTATTATATGATATATACTATATTTATTAAATATAGTATATATCATATAATAACATTTTTTTTCTAAAGCATATAAATTGTTATTTATATTTTTTGAATATTTATAAAATGGATCAGTTTCTTTTATTTTATTAGTTATCAATGTATTTATATAGGTTTCTATATTTTTTTTATATGTAGTATAAATAAGGGTTGTTTTTTCTAAAAAATCCGTGGGAAAACTGATGGGTACAGTAGTATTATTATATATACTATGTAAAGATTGTAGTATTTTAATCATTAAACAATCACAATACATATGTTTTATATTATCTGCTATTAAAGTATATTTTAAATAATTATTTATTTTTTTATCAATATCCTCATTCATAATAATAATATTATGTATATATATTATATCATCTAGGCCACAAAAATGGCCTATATTAATTAATTTATAAAATAAAGTTAAATATTCTCTTAGTTCTTTTATTATATTATTATAATCTTGTATTTGTACATATATAGATTCAATCTTATCATCAGATTGGTTGGTATCTAATATATAATAATATTTTATTAATTGTTGATTTAGATCATATAAATTAATTATATATTTATAAACATCCGTGATATACTTAGGTAGATTTTCAATAGCTTTCGTAGACACCGTTTTTCTACTATGAATAGTAGTATTCAATATATTATCCTTATCATAAAGACTTGCCATAGATATAGTTGTAGTTATATTAAAATTTAAATCAACCTGTATAGGGATAATTCCATTTTGCATATATTTGGTTTCAATAAAATCATAAAAAATATTTAATTTTACTATATCAGTTAACATCTGTAAACATGTTACTAATATAACTGGGGCTATTGCCAAATATTCATCCCATTTATTAAATTTCATATATAGGGTTGCAATACCGTATGCAATTGCTCCACCTGCAATAAGTGCAAGTGGTATACCATATGTAATTACTGATATACCTATAGCTGCAAGTATCAGTCCTATTATGGTGCCAGTACTCATAAACATTCCAAATATTTGATATTTAGTTGATATTTCTTCCATTTTTTGATTAGCATTATCATATGGTGTTGATAAAAAAACACCCATATTATTTAAAGGCAGTTTTTTATAAGTTTCAATATTATATAATTTATCTAATTCTGTTCTATTAATATTTAATTGTGAGAAATCTATTCCATCAACTTCTATATTATTAATTTTACTTTTAGTTTCATTTATTTTGTTTGTTAAAGTTGATAATTGTTTTATTAATTTTAATTTTTCTTTTTTTTCCTGCCTCTGTATATTGATGCTAGAGGACTGAATAGGAGGAGTAGAGTGATTAATGGTTAAGTTTCTGTCTTCGGGTTTAATTTTATTCTTCTTCCTGAACATACCACCATCATATTGTTCAGCATCTTTTACTTCATAATATTTATTTTTATATTTAATATATTTAGATTTATAATCCATATATATATATATATATATATATTATTTAATTAATATAAAATTAAAATATTTATATTGTAAATATTATTAGGTAATATATTAATATGGGGTAAACTATATTTTACTTCTATGATTAACCCTATGTAAAAATTATTGCACCTATATTTTATGCTATATATTTATATTTTATGATCTATAAATTTATATTTTACAAATATTTAACATTATTAAAAAAATTGAAATAGTTAGTGTATATAAGTTCATTTATATATTTAAAGTGAGTTACAGCATAATTATGCCACGTTGTCAAGTTTCTGGTTGTAAAAAAAATCATGCAAGTCATTTATGTGGGGTTTGTAAAGATCCTAATTCAAATCATCGCAGTAAGAATTGTCCACATTTGGCCTGTCAAGCTCTTGGATGTACAAAACGCCATTTGAAGCATTTTTGTAAATATTGTTTCAATGACAATTCAGATCATGTGAGTAGTAATTGTCCAGTGCGTCCACCTCCTGTTAGAAACTCTCGTTCGCAGTCTGTTGGAAGAGTACAGTTGAGTCCTAATCCTAGTGGAAGATTGTTGAGATGCGACGTTCAAGGTTGTAATGAGCATCATTCGGCTCATTTTTGTAGAATATGTGGTAACCCAAATTCAGATCATTTTTCTCATAACTGTCCTATTCCTCAATCCCAACAACAATCTCAGGTAGTGGGTCCTAATCCTAGTGGAAGATTGTTGGGATGCGACGTTCAAGGTTGTAATGAGCATCATTCGGCTCATTTTTGTAGAATATGTGGTAACCCAAATTCAGATCATTTTTCTCGTAAATGTCCTATACTCCAACAACAATCTCAGGTGGTGCAATCTCAGGTGGTGCAATCTCAGGTGGTGAGTCCTAATCTTAGTGGAGGATTGTGGTCTTCTGGATGCGAAGTTCAAGGTTGTAAAGAGCCTCATTCGGCTCATTTTTGTAGAAAATGTGGTAACACAAATTCAGATCATTATTCTCGTAACTGTCCCCAACAACGATCTCGGTCGTCTTCTGTTGGAAGATTTCAGTCTTCTGGTAGGCCTTTGGTTTTTCTTCCACCATCTGGTTCCAATGTTCGTTTTACATAAATGAACAAGAAATTGCAGATGACACACCATAAAAGAAAATTTTTTTTCA
>Ga0208744_1000335_pt1 | contig 18456 bp, 39 predicted proteins | sample CryBogCBH24Aug09_FD_184620 | JGI IMG/M metagenome (GOLD analysis project Ga0208744, IMG submission 184620) | Freshwater microbial communities from Crystal Bog, Wisconsin, USA - CBH24Aug09 (SPAdes) (version 2) | ecosystem: Environmental > Aquatic > Freshwater > Lake | place: Crystal Bog...
ACAAGTTGCTGGATTAATCACTACTGGAGCATTAAATGCCAATACTGTTGCCACCACAACTATTGTTCAAGGTGCCGTTACAAGTATTTTTACAAATAGTGTTTTTACTACAAGTAATGTGGCCAGCCCATCTTCAGGTGTACAATATCCAATGGGTGCCAATGTAGTTATTACAGGAGTTACCGCAAGTACTTCAACATTCTTAGTATCTGCAAGTACAGGACCTGCTTTATTGTTTAGTAGTGCTACTGGACCAGGAGCGGTTGCTACATATTATGCTGGTTTTTATATTCAAGTAGTATTACCAGATGGCACAACTGATAGTGTTGGATATGATCAAGCCTTTACCAATTGGGTAAATTTTTATATAAACTTATATCAATTACCACAATTACAATTAAGCAACTGGCAATTGGGACCATATAATCAAGCGGGTACCTATCAATTCTTTTTAACGCAATTCTGGTTACCAGGATCACCAGCACCATATAACCCTACTTATTTGGTAGACCAAGGTCGTACCTTATCTGTACAACAAATTAAACGATGAACTATACATTATACGATCCCTCTACTGGTCAAATTATTGCTACAATATCAGCAAGTGATTCATCACAGATTCCTTCTACAGATTTATATATTGAAGGAACATATGATGGCAAAAAATATTATATAGATAATAATCAACCTGTTCGTATTCCGCAAAAACCTACAGATTTTTTACAAGAATACATATTTGATTGGACAACAAAAACCTGGGTCAATGATTTAGTTGCATCTGGCAATTCAGTAAGAAGATACAGAGATTTGTTATTAAATCAAACTGTTGATCAATTGAATCCAATTTGGTGGCCTACATTGACCTCAGAACAACAAGCAGAAGCAACAGCATATAGACAAGCATTATTAGATGTACCCAACCAAGCAGGCTTTCCAACCACAGTTGAATGGCCTACTAAACCCTCGTGGCTGTAATTGGGTAAATATAGATAGCGAAAGAGAAAACTATGGGTGATTTTTTTAACAATTTATTTGGAGATAGTAGCGGAGACGGAAGTTCTGTTACTATAAGCGATCCTGGTACAAATTGGGGCGATGCAACTCCTATTGCACCAACTTGGGATAATTCATCAAGTGATGGTTCATCAAGTGATGGATATGATAATGGCTATGGTTATAGCACCAGTTCCCAAGTTTATCCTGATCCAGGTTCACCAACTGGTTATAGTGATGTTTATGGCAATCAAGTTGACAGTACTGGTCAACCAGTAAACTATGATAGCAATGGAAATTTAATTGATAGCAATGGTAATGTTATTGGTAATGCAAATAATTATCAAACTACATCAAATCAAAATGATACTATTACACCAGGTGGATATGATGCCAATGGCAATCCTTTAGATGTTAATGGTAATCCAATTCCACCTGGGCAACAAGGACAAAGACAAATGCAACCTGGCCAACAACAAGGTCAGCAACAAGGTCAACAACAAAACAAAGGTTTATTAAGTAATTTATTAGGCAATGGTTCTACAGATAATAGCAGTGGCGGTGGTAGTGGCTTATTAGGTACCTTAGGTATGTTAGCCGCTGGTGCTGGTGCTGGTTATTTGTTAAGTAATTTATTAGGTAATAAATCAAGTAATAGCGGTACAAGTGCAGTTACTCCTGCACACGCGGCTGACATTGCCGCAGGTAATTTATCATTTAATAAATTGGCTAACCCTGGAACCAATCCAGGTTATGCAATGGGACAACCAACAACCGCTCCTAGTCCAATGCCAACTAATTTAGGACAATTACCATCTCCAGGTAGTATACAAACTATTAATCCTACTAATTTAATGCCAACTATGCCAAGTATGCCAGCACTTAACCAAATGCCTTCTATGGGTGGTGCTATGCCAAGTAGTCCAATTGCACCTGGTCCAAGTTTTCCTGGTAATGTTCCTAATGATCAAAGTCGCATTAGCAATAAACCATTTACTAACAATAATGCTTTTGGTGCACCGTTGTCAATGTCGCAAGTTAATTCTTTAATTGGTGGATAATTATGAGTCAAGGTAAAAGCGGCGGATCAGCGACAGGAGCAACAGGGGCAACAGGAGGAAGTTCTAATGACCTAATGAGTTTCTTATTTGGTTCAAATTGGAATGGTGGATCAACACAACACACAACAAATCCTATCGCACCTACAACACCACATCAATCTACAGGGACTGGTATAGCACAAAGCATTGCACAAGGTCTTGGTGGTATGTCAGGCGGCACACAACCACAAATGCCACAGATGGGACAAATGCCACAGATGGGACAAATGCCAACAATGCGTCCAATTACAACACAGGCACCACAGGCACCAAGTTGGATGCAACAACCTCAACAACAACCACAGCAACCTGTAATGACACAAAGAGTAGGTATGCCTGCTCATTCAAATGCTCCTCCAGGTATGCGATTGCCACAACAATCTTCTTTTGGAGGATCATCTGGTAATCAATATGGTCAACAAACTGATCAAAGTGGTAATCCAATAGATCAATCAAATTATGCTGATTATAGTAATGGCGAATTAGCAGGACCAACTAATGCAGAATTAGGATATGATCCGCTTGCTGGAACAATAGCACAACCAAGTCCTACTGATTATACTGGTGGTCAAGACACTGGCAATTGGTTTGATACTACACCTGTTGCACCAATATATGATTATAGTCAACCAACATATGATTATAGTCAACCAACATTTGACACCAGTTCTTGGGATTCAGGTGGTGGTGGATTTGATTTTGGCGGCGGCGACTTTGGCGGTGACTGGTAAACGAGTTAAATACATAATAGACAAGGATAAGAATTATGAGTTATAATCAGGGTAAAACAAGTAGTAGTGGAACCACTACTTCTTCCCCAGTGATAAGTGGCACACAAAGCCAATATTTAGGTAATCAAGCCCAATTAGGCACAGGTGTTATGAATGCACTTGGTGGAGCACTTGGCTCTGCAACTGACTTATATAATCAAAGTGCTGGTGGCGTAAATCAAGCCGCAACTAATTTAGCACAAACTGGCAATGCAATTAGTCAAAATATGGGACAAGGTGGTGCAGGTGCTTATTCAACAGGTATCAATGCTTTAAGCAACATTTCAAGTCCTGCTTATCAACAAGCAGAAATTAATGCCGCAATGATTCCAGCACAACAACAATACGCACAAAATTTAGCCGCACAAGGTGCTGGCTTTGGTGGTGCAGGACAATTAGGATCTGCACGTCAGGCATTGGCTGGTCAACAATTGGCAGGTCAAAATATGTTAAATCAACAACAGGCTGTTGGAAGCATATTAAACAATATTACAAATCAACAATTACAAGCAGGTCAAGGTCTGGGAAGTCTTGGCATCAGTGGTGGACAACTTGGTTTACAAGGTGCTCAAACTGGTTTAACAGCCGCACAAGCACCAATGAATAATTTACAACAATACATTAACCTTATTAATTCAATGGGTCAAACAAATCAGGCCAATCCAAACTTTGCTGGTACTACTGGTATGACTCAATCTACTGGACAACAAGGTAATAACACTAACGCTGGCATTTCGCTATAAGGATCCAGAATGGGAATTTTCACTCAATACATTGGCAATCAAATGGGTAGTAATCCAAGTAGCACTGGCGATTTTCTTGCCAACTATTTTGGTAATCAACTTGCCAGCAATAATAATCCGCAGGCTAATGTAAAACCTCAAAGCACAACTATTAGTTATAATGAAGATGGTAGTGCTGAAGTTACGCATAAACAAAAAGTTGGTGCTGACAGCACTCCTGAGGCCACAGCACAACCTGTTCAACCAGTTGCTCCTGCTATGCCACAAAGTTATCAAGCCGCTATGGCCGCACAGCAACAACCACCTGTACAACAACCTGTTCCTGGAACACAACCATTTCAAAATGCTACACAGGCTGGTAATGCTCCTGCATCTGTGCCACAAGCACAAGGTCCAGTTGCACCACCTGCACAACCACAACCAGGACAATATACTCCACCACAAGCACCACAAGGTGTATTTGGTCGTATAATACAACAAGAATCAGGTGGTCAGCAATTTGGTCCTAATGGACAAGTTTTAACCAGCCCTAAAGGTGCTGTTGGCATTGCTCAAGTAATGCCTTCAACAGCGGCACAACCTGGTTATGGCATTGCTCCAGCAACGCCACAAGAATTAGCAACACCACAAGGTAACTTGCAATTTGGTCAACGTTACTTTGAAGGTATGTACAACAAGTTTGGTCAAGATCCTGAAAAGGCCGCGGCCGCTTACAATGCTGGTCCTGGTACTATTGAAAAGGCTATGCAAACAGCAGATTTAAAAGGTGGTACGTGGAAAGATTATATTCCAAAAGAAACACAAGATTATCTTGCTAAAGTAATGCCAGAAGGCGAAAAGACTAAGAAAAAAATTGCTCCACTAATTGCTGGTACAGCAGGCAGCGATATTGGAATGACTCCAGAAGAGCAGGCTATTCATCACATTGTATTAAACTCAGGCGATGTCAATGCTTTAGGTATGGGCACATACGCTGGTGATCATCTTATTGATCCAGCAACCAAAAAAGCCTATGCTGATCAACACGCTACATTGTTAGAACAAAACAAATTACAAAAAGAAGCAGAGAAAAAAGCACAAAAGATTGTTATGGATGGTGGTGTTGGTCTACAACGTGCTCTTAAAGAAGAAGGCGAAGAAGGTTCTTATTTAAAGGCTTATTTGTTCCAGCGTTTAGGTCTACACGACTTGGCCAAAAATGAACAACAAAAATTAGGTGCTGGTGATCAATGGGCACAAACTATGGTTGATGGCAAACCAAGTTGGGTCAAGTACAATGGTCAAGGTGCTCCAGTTAAAGGCTACAATGCTGAAGGTGAATTAACAGGTCAGCAACTATTAAACACAGTTGGTAATCTAAAGAACGCTGAAGTTGGTACACAGATCTATGCTGATCCAACTAGCACAAGTGGTGCTCGTTATGCTATGCGTCGTATCAATGGACAAGCACAGTTTATTAACACAGCAACACAAATGCCAGAAACTAATCCAGAAATACTTAATAAGTTAACTCCATTAGGTGTTGGTGGTACTATTGAAGTTGGTGCTGAACGTGCTTATCAAACACGTGGTGCAGGACAACAAGGTACGCAGGCCGCTCAAGGTTATACAAATCAACCAATGGCACCGCGTCCAGGTTCTACTCTTAATGCTCCAGCGGCAGGTAATGCTCCTGTTGTTCCTGGTGCAGTTGAACAAACAGTTGCTGGTCAAACTGGCGGAACAATGCCACAAGGTGGACCAATTGCACCACAAGCAAGACCACAGGTTCAACCACAACAACCAGCCGCAGTTGGATATCAAAGTCCTACAGTTGCTGTAGGTGTTCCACAACCAGGTGCACAAGGCAATATGCCAGTGTATCAACAAAAAATACAAAGTGAACGTGGTGCTAAACGTGGTGAAGGTGTTGACAAAGTTATTGATACTGAATACCGTGAAGAAGCACGTGCTGGTGATATTGTAAGTAATACACGTAAACAACAATTTGCTATTTTTGATCGTCCTGGTATCAACAGTGATAGATTATTTGGTTTATATAACGCTGCCGCTGAAGGCACAGGTGATCAAAAGTATTCTATTATACGTGATATCATTGGTGGACAATTTAAACCTGAAGCAGAAGTTGCTAATCGTTTAGCACAATTGGATTTAAGCCCTCAAGAGAAATCAGCATTGGCAGAATACAATATTGCTAACCAACGTATTAATGCCGCAAGTCTTAAACAGAACTCAGGTCCTGGTAGTATCAGTGATAGCGAACAAAAGGCTAACAAAGAAGCCAACGTTGACATTACTAAAGTTCCTGCACTTGGTGCTTACAATGCAATGGCACAAAGTCAATTTACTGGTGATTTGGCACGTGCTAAGATGGATTGGGCCGCAAGTCAAAACTTTGGCAATGCCGCACAAATGGACAAGGCTTGGCGTAAAGAACAAGCCAATCTTACAACTATGTATGCTGATATTGCAAAACAACGTGCTGAATGGATTGCTCAACACGGTGCTACAACAGCCGCTGTTAAAGAAGGTTATAAGAAGTTCCCAATTCCAGAATATGATCCTAACACAGAATCGTGGAAGAAGACTAAACCATTAAATGAAATTTTTGGTAACAAGGCAAAACAATAATGGATGAACAACAATTACAAGCCAAAATAGCAGAAGCCAAGGCCGCTGGTTATACAGATGAAGAAATTCAAAGTCATCTTGATGAGATGCGTGGCATTCAAAAACCATTAGAGGCTCCAGAACAAAATAAACATCACGAAGCCAATGTTGGTACAGCACAAGCAGGTGCCGCGGCATTAGGTGGTCCAGCCGCAGACCTGGCTATTAAAGGTGCTGAAATTGCTGGTGCTGGTTATGGTCTTAAAAAATTAGCAGTTGATCCTATCATACGTGCTGTTCAGCAAGCAAATCCTAATGCTACGCAAAGAGGTCCTAATGGTCAAGTGTTTAGAGGTGGTGTACCTGGTGCTAATAATCCAGTTCCTCCTTCACAAGGATTTACAGGTGGTGCTAATCCAGCGTGGGATGAAGCATTAGCAAAACCACATCCAAGTGCTCCGCCAGAACCACCAACAGCCGCTAACTTTATTCAACGTGTAACACAATTAGCAGGACGTTATGCTCCAGTAGCACGTGGTGCCGCTGGTGTTGCGGCCGCTGTGACTCCAGGCAATGTGGGCCAAAATTATGGTGCACATTTTCCACAGGCAGGTCCATTACGTGGCAGTGAAATTAATCCACAAACAGGACGTCCTTGGACTGAGTTTGAATTAGCACGTTATAATCAACAATATTAATAAGGAACTGAAATGAGTTTACAGAATTTACACGACGTATTAGAGCGAGTTTATGCCAGCAATTTTGTAGCGTATCAACGTGCTCACGCAAGTCATATGAATGTTCGTGGACGCAACTTTATGAGTGATCATAAATTGCTAAAACACGTCTATCAGTATTTGGAAAACAACGTAGATGTCCTAGGTGAAGAAATACAGGCCTGTGGTGTAGGTCGTGTGCCAGAAACCATTGATGGCATTATGACTTTAAGTGCGATTGTTGATCTAATGCCGCCAATGGATGCTGATGGTATGTTAATGGATACATTGGATAATTTATATAAGATGATTGATCTATATCACGAAATGGATGAAGCAGGTCAAGCGGCCAACTATCCAGATGTGTGCAATATGGCCGCAGATCATATTCAAAAGATTGCTACATTCTGTTGGAAGATTGAAGCCACGTTAGAAATTGAAGGACGTCATACTGACAGAGGTCGCCGTGGCTAGAGTTGCAGAACTATACAAATTAGAAGATCACATACGCGAATGTGGTAATCGCTATGATGAATTAGAAAAGAAAATAGACAGCATTGATGAACGTTTAATGCGTTTAGAAATGCTGTGTTTAGATATCAAAAATATCATAACAAGAAAAACTAATTAATAGTTTTCGTTGTAAAACCGTTTAATAGCGTTAATTAGACCAGCCAGGTCAAATTGACCGCCCTCTACACCAACACCATTTTCAAGCATTTCAATTTCTACTTTGTCTGGATAATCAGGATCCATTGTTATACGGATGTCATATAATTCAAGATTCATCTGTGACAATACCTAAAATGTTATCAGCGTGTATTACATAGGCTTTTTTGCTACCAACCTTAACTTGTACAACACCTGACCAATTTACAATAACTTTAGTGCCAACTGGAATTGGATTTTTTTCAATGTCTGGACCAACACTAACAATCTGTGCCAATTCTGTTTGATCATTATGTTGAATAATGATACCACCTGTAGTAGTTGTATTATTTTCGTGTCCCAATGCTTCAATAATATAATTTTTGTTTGCCGCTTCTATACTCATTTCAATCTCCTTTTAATTTTAAAATCATCATAGTTTTTTCAGGGCAATCTATAGGATATAAAACATCTATAAATTCTTCAAATGTCATTGCTTTGCCATTTATAACCCACTGTGCTGGACCACTATCAAATCCACCTGCACCAAATGCACCTGTTGCGTTGGCTCCCATTAGATATGCTTGCCCTGGTCCTATTGGTCCTGTTGGTCCCATACTATCCTTTTATATGCAATACTGCCTCTAACTAAAAAACCAAACTGTTCGTGTAAACGCATAAAGGCCCGTTGATCATCTCTAATACTACTACTGGTCAATACAGGAATATGCCAGACTTTACACCATTCAATCCATTGTTCTAATACCTGTGCTATTAATGTTATACGCTGTCTTGCGGTTGCTGTCAAGTCCACGTGTATAAATTCTGCTGTGGCCAATTCTTCTACAGCATATACTGTGTACTTGCCACGTTCAAGCCAAGCCCAGGCCAATAATTTATTTGTTGTTTTATCTCTTGCTTGGGTAATTAGAACCTGATGTTGTTCAAAGATTTGTTGTAAAATAGATTTATGTAAATGATATGCCATACGTGGACGATTAGGCACAAGTATTGCGTCTAATTCTAATTCATAATTGGCCGCTACCAAGTCCAAGATATCTTCAACATCTAAATGACCTGCTTTGGACCAAGTCCAGGTATCATTGGGTGATATTTTATATTTGTCCATTCAAATCAATTCCTATATACTTTTATTTATACAGGTAAATAAAAACATATAGAATAAGGACGTCAAATGGCAGATCGCAGACAAAAACTAACAGATCTTGTAGTGGACCGTTATGTAAATTTAGAATTGTTTAACAAACAACAAGAACCACAGGCCAATGGTTGCATTAATTGGACTGGCGTTCAAAGCAATATTGGTTATGGTTTTATTGGTTTTCGTCGCATAGACCCCATAACAGGACTTCCAGCAAGTGGTCAAAAAAATACATCAGGTGGAATGATGACCACACACAGATTGGCATTTATGATTGCCAATAATCGCTTGCCTATCAAACGCAATGTCAATCACACTTGCCACAACAAGTTATGCGTTAATCCAAATCACTTGGAAGAAGGAACGCAACGTGAAAAATTAGATGCTATGAAAAAGGCTGGTATTAAAGGTGGATGCAAACCAGGTACCATACGCGGCAGTTACAATCATAAACAAAACAGAGTATACAAATATAGCGAAGAACATATTCAATGGATGCGTACAGCCACCGCTACAGAAATAGCAGAACAGTTAGGCATAACGATAACCAAAGCAAATCGTAAACAATGGGGATTTAGACACGGTTACACTTGGTTACCTTGTCCACCATACGAAAAGCGAAAACGTGGTCGCAAACCACGTGCTAAATAATCGTGTGGGGCGGGGGTTTGTTATCCTTTAATACTCCTAATGCCATTGGTGTATTTCCTTATATATGTTTCTGCCCCACATTCCTTAAGCCTCAATCTACGTCATTGGATTGGGGCTTCCTTTTTATTGAATGGAGATTGAAATGACTCAACACAAAAGTTTAGTTCACGTATTAGAAGATGTAGTTTTGGCTTTAGAAGCAGAAGGTCAAACAGAACAAGATATCTTTAGTCTTGTAAATATGATCCTGCGTGGTTTTATTAGAGATGGCGAAATTACAGAGGAATACAAAGTTTTGGCACAACAGGCCCGTGCTATGCGTGAAGGCATTATGAATCGCCCTGTACTTACTGATGCCAATGGGAATCCATTAGTAGGATAGCAGATTCAATTTAGTTGTTTGGAGATTCCCCAATCTGCCCATATGAAACGGCAAAAATTCTGAGCGAACAACATCCTTGACTGTGCCGTTAGCATCTGCTATACTACTATTTAATCCTCCACAAAAAATCACCACCTTAAGGCTTAAATATTATGATGAAACAGGCAGAAAAAGACCTCAAATTTCCATTTATCACCACCGTGTGGCCTCTAAATGATCGTGCGGATGTCAAGGCCGCTTGTCGTAAAATAGAAAACAAAATTCTAACCTATGGTTTATGTTCAGATCGCGAGCAGGCATTCTTAGATCGCCACTCTGGCAAAATTCATCAAAAAATAGCCATTTGACCCCTTGTTTTAATTGTCAGGAGTAAGTATAATATAGAGGCACAGATGAGGCACAATTATAATTACTACAATTACTACAATTACAACAATTATGACAATTACTACAACTACAACATTAATTACAACAGTTATAACGCGAAACCTCTTGTCTCGCATTACTACTTGATTCGTTTCTCCCTCTTGGGGAAAAACAAAGCCTTAGGCCAAAAGGCTTTTGATAGTGAGAGCACCGCGATTTTGGCATCGCAACATTTTATTTTATTTGAAAGGCATTACCGTGAACAAACCAGACTTTAGCAACATTTCTTATCTACGCATTTGTCTATTTGACAATGCAACCACAGATGATTTGACCCTTAACCGTCGCAAATACAAACTAACAGTTGGTGCTAAATTGGCAACCAGTAAAGACTTTATGAACTTTACTTTTGCTATGAATACCAAAGGCACTTGGGCCTTACGCCGTGGCAAGATATTTGAAACGGGACTAGCAGAAGATTCGCATTACAAATCATTACTAAACAATTATCATTTGATCAAAAACGCAGGCATTGCAGACATAGATTGTCCTCCACGTTGTAGCAAAGCCTACCAAATGTCAGGACAACGTGGCAAGGTTGCTATTCCATTTGTATCAGCAATATTATGGAGCCAGGATCACGAATACCAGGTTAACCTAATGATGGGCGATAGAGAATGGCAACAGGGTCTTGCCCTAACAGGCCTAACAGAAGCAGAACGCCGTCACAATATGATTGCTAAGGCAGTATGGACTACCACGGAAGCGGGTGTGTTTGATTGGTCTAAAACTACTTGGGTCTAATATGCGAATATATGATGTGGCTGAAGAAGCCTGGTTAGATCGTTTGACCTTTACGGATGAAGATCTGTTCAAGGTGCTTGAAATATATGGTGATGATGCCATCACAGCATTTGCCGCTTGGTTTTTAAACAACATAGAACCTCAGCACACCATACCAGGGCAGACAGTATTTGATATGCGTGATATCATAGCAAGACATCACAATAAAGATTTAACATTGACCAATAAACAAAGAACTTATTTGTTAGGGCATACATTTAGATATTGGGCAAACCTAACTTGCCAAGCAAGAGCACAGGTGATGTTATGAAAAGACAAATACCACAACACAAACGCAAACAACTTGCGGCCAAACGACCAAAGGGTGGCCCTATCAATCCCATAGAAGAAACACGATTGCGTAAATTATTGGGTACACTAAGACAAAGAAGTTATAACATACAAAAAGGAGTCAAAGATGACAACTATTAAAGGAAAACGTTGTTGGGAACAGATAGTAGAAGTACAAAACAGTATTATTCGTGCAGAAGGCGAAATCAAAAAGAATGACGCTAGAATTTGGGAATACCTAAATCGTAGTGCCACAGCATTTGATGATGTAGACTGGCGTAACATTCTGGAATATTTCTTTGGTGTGGTTAACGTAGAACATCCAGACTTGGTCACGCAGGAAGACTTTGATTTGTTTGCTGAACTGACAGATGCATTGCCCGCAGAACCACGCCCTGGAGACCATACATTCTATGGCAAACCCTACAAGTCCTCCGCTGAAAAACTAAAGATGTGGCGAGCAGTGATGCGTATGCGTGAACTCTACAACAAGATACACGGCATCACGGTGTATAATCGTCCTGGTGCAGATCAACCTGCCAAGACCGCCGCCAACACAGATCGCCCTACACCCTTGTTCAATGAACTATTTACAACTAACTGAACAGGACTTGGTTGAACATCCTAATTTAGAACGATTGATATGGCCTGCGGGTGCCGCTGTGCGTAGCCTACACGCGGCCTATTACATACCAGCGGATCACGCCAATATTGCCTTGATAGCCTGTTTCAGCCAAAACTGGGTAGTGATACCAATTGATTCAAATAGACTGGCACGTACCTTGATTTAAGCCTAAATAAGGCTATGTCAATCAAATCAAGCCTAGGCAAACTACCCAGAATAGGTCGTCCACGTAAAGAAACTGTCAAAAGTGTTATACCCGCCACGATACACTTGCCAGATGGACGTGAATATGCGGTCAAAGATATCCTAACCAAACCGCGTGATCGTCGCAGTTACAATCTAAAGACTGGTATGGAATTTGGACCAAGAACCAAACGCAAGATCGCCAAAGGTGTTGACAACGCAGACACAGAATAGTATACTATGCAGGCACGATAAAAAGTGTAATTGATTATTAGGCTGCAACCCCTGCAAACAATTAAAACGGTTTGGTTATGATAACAGGGGCAGAAAGGTGGACAATGGTGTTCACCTTTCTTTTTATCAAGGTATATATGTTGCGTATCTTTGTAGTCATAATAGCCTTAGCAGGCTGTGCCACCAGACCAGAACCCAGGTCCCTGACCTTGGAACAACTTAGACGGAACACAGTGGTTCAAGCAGATTGTCCCAGAATAGAAACCATTGTTCAACAGTTGGAAACGAACCAACAACGTGCTGGCATACCACGTACCAATCCAGAATCGCTCGCAGAACCCGCTAGAGAATACCAAGCCTTGACCAGAATAAACATTTGGGCCCTGCGTATTGGTTGCTCAAACCCAGACTATTATAAACCGTTGTAAAAATACAACGTTGTAAAAAAACAACAGACCAAATATTCTCAATATTGTATAATAGTTGTATAGTTAAACAAAAGGAGTAGCAAAAATGGGTCAAGCACGTCAACGCAAAGAAGCATTAAAACGTATTACCGTTAATTCAGATACAGAATTTTTAACAGAGATTGATCTTGCTATTAAACAGCGTGTCAATAAAAACTATTTGTTAAATGGTTTAAGTGCTGAATTATTGTTTGAAGACATTGGTGATAATACGATTACTAGTGATAATATTCGTGATATTATTGCTAACTTGTTTGGTGCTCGTTTATTAGTAGAAATGGGTTCTATGACAGCAATGAGAAATGAAACCGTGGGCAAAGATACAAATACTTTAACTCTTAGCGATGTCATAGAAGATATGTATTCGTTTACCAAAGAAATGGTTGATGCTGGAGATTATGCTAACTGGGGAACAGCCATTGATGAATTATCCAGAATGGCTATGACATACAGATGTTATGAACCTTGGGATAGTATCGTTAAAACTATGCTGTCTTGGACTGAGGTCAAAGATGAAGACAAGTTTAACTCAATGGTAGGCAAAGTAATATCATATCTATATGATGGCTATACTGTAGAAGAAGAATAAGGAGGCCGCAGAATGAAACCCACGTGGCACTCAGGTCCTTGGACTCAACAACAAACAAGAGACCTACAAGATCAATTGCTTGAAGCACAAATAACACGCAGTTTAACCAGGGAAGAACGTGATTGGTTGTTGGCCACAGATATTCCTGAAACCCTGTTAGAAAGCCAAGAATAAGTATTGAATGCAAGCAAACATTATACCTGGTACACAAACTACTCAATATGGTATAGTGATTATAGATATTAAGCGATTTTACGCACACGCTGAACAAACAATAGATTTGGCTGAAGAGCGTAGATTATGGACAATAAAGAACAAGACCAATAAAGATTAATAATGTATACTATGCATATAGTTTAACACAAAGGGAGAAGAGACTATGCGACAAACAAAATATATTGTTAAAATGACCAGCGACGCTGTTGGTTATTATGTAGTTGAAATGATCGCTGGGATGGAAATGTATATTAAAGGCACAAGTTATAACAAAAAAGAAATGTTAGCATTAGCAGAAAAACTTAATGAGGATGCCTGGCTGTTAAAAGTAGAAGAAAAATACCAGGAGATGAAATGAATCAACAAGAATTTGAACAATTACCAAAAGAAGTGCAACGCTTACGCTGGGATTTGTTTTTGATTACAGATGGGTATAGAATTGATCCTAATACTGATCGTAATCAAAAAAGACGAGAAAAGACATTGGCAATTATTAAAAAATTAGAAGAATTGAAATGAATAAAATTATACAGCAACTCGCTGAACAAGCACAGGCCACAACTGTCAATGACCAACAATTAGATCTTGTTATTCAAATATTACAAGATGCTATTCGTAGATTAGAATTATTAAAGGAATCAAAATGAAAATAAGAGTCAGAACAAGTATTGCGGTAGACACTTGGTTTGATACAGATATGATATCTGAGGAAATAACCCCTGAAGATCATCTTGAAGAGGCCGCTTGTCAGGTAGCAGAAAGATTAGAAGAACTACTTGACACTACAGAATTCAAGTATATAGAAGAAATCAGAGATCCTAAAGTATATGATGAATCTGGCAAGCAAATATATTAAAACCTAACTTCTCCCAAAGGTGTTAGGGTTTTGGCCCATCTATTTGGTGGGCTTTTTTATGACTATAAGTATTAGAGCAATGCCAGTGCGATACATACTGTATCTTCTTGAATGTCCCTAGGGCAAGGGTCTGGCAAGCCCAATACTAAAAGGTATGAATATGATTTACAATTTTGATTCTTTAACACAAGAAGATATAGAAAAGATCCAACAGGCAAATATGCTGGCTATTGCTCCAATCGTTAATAAAATGAACTTAATGCGTGAACAGCAAGCCAAACAACAAGCAGAATTGACAAAATTATTAGATTTTGAACCTAGCGAAATTTGGAATATAGAATAGCACAGGCAGACCAGGCTCACGGAAAAGGAATCCCTGAAGCCTCAACCATAAATACTTTTATGTCTACAGTAAAAGAAATTGGTACCAGCATAGTTAAAACGTCTGGACGTTACAAGGTCAAATCACCCACAAGAGGTGGTGCAAGACCTGGAGCAGGCCGTCCCAAGGGCTCTACGGCTCTTATAACCGCTCGTACCTTGGTAGAAGCCATTGAACAGGAATCAGGTAAACCTTTTGAACAGATGTTGGCAGAAGGTTATGTAGACGCTGTGCATAATGGAGATCATAAAACACGCTTGGAATATGAGCGTATGATACTTGGCAAAGTGGTCAGCGATCGTACAGCAGTAGAAGTAGTTGAAAGTGAAGACGTAGCGGCTCAGAAGGCTGAAGCATTTGCTCAAGCACTTTTAGCCTTGAACACGCACACCACAGCAGGAGATGGTAAGTAAGCACTTACTAACTTAGACAATGACAGTTAAACCCTTAGGCCAATTGAAATCCAAGCAGACCAAGACTCCACACAGCATTGACAACTTTGAACCACACAGTCGTCACCGTGCAGAGGCCAGTAAGCATTACCATCAAGAGGTGGTGGGCAAGCAGGATACAGGACAGTTTGGAGACAAGGCCATAGAGCGGTTAAACCCAACTAAGACTAGACCAGCCGTACGCAGTTTCCCAGGTTTAGCAAACTGACCAGCAGATAAACTGACATAAATAAACTTATAACAATTGGAAACACTATGCCCCTAATTAAGAGTACAAGCAAAGAAGCATTTGGTAAGAACATTGGTGCTGAACTACGTGCTGGCAAACCACGGGCTCAAGCAGTGGCCATTGCGTATGCTGAAAAGCGTGCCGCAGAACACAAGCATAAAGAGCACCCACACCATAGTGAGCATAGTAGTCGTCGCAGTGAACATTATCACAAGACTGTTGCGGCAAGCGAAGCACGTCCATCAGCAACCAAAATGACTAAAGCAGAACACCCTCCAGTGTCCGCTGAAGAATAATTAAGAAAGTAATATTATGACAGCAAAACATTTAAAGGGTGAACTAAATCTAAACCCAACAACGATGGTTATGAAACAAGGCAGTGAGCAAGCACGTGCTGAACGTAGCAAGCCAATGACAGGTCGCACAGGTGGTCCACGTATGCCTGAAGCACACGAAGCAGCCGCAGACTTAGAAGGCGTAGAAGAGCAAGTGCATAACCCTGCTCACCCTGCTATGCAAACTAGACATAGTCATCACAAAGAAATTAAACACGCAGATGGACGCAAGCACGAAGATGATCACCACGCTGTACGCAAGTTAAAAGGAATCTTGTAATATGAAGAACACAACATTGGGTCGTAAGCACACCACAGGTTTACACAAGAATGAAGGTACAAGTCACGAGCCACGTCGTCGTGATCAAGCAGGCGACGGTGCAGACTTTGCCTTTAACGGACAAATGGGCACGGGTGTTAACCGTATGCCAGCAGGTCGTGATAACATCTGTGCTAACCCTATGGCACATTTGGTTAAGAATCCAGACAGCATCAACCACGGCCTACACGCTAGTCAACGTCGTGGCACAGCAAGCGACAGTCACGCGGACCGTATGAGTAGCTTTGGTCCAAGTGCTACCAAAGATGCTAACCGTTTAACTATTGCCACAGCAAGCCAGGGTCATCCTGTTGAAGCACACAAGGAAGCAAAACGTTTTAGCAATCCAGATAAGATTTATATTACCAAGGCAGATAGATAATGACAATCAGTACTAGTACTAACGTATTAACCGCTGGCTCAACATTTGCCATTGCGGCCACTACAACAAGTAGTCAGACTTATGTTACCTCAGGCACAAACAACATTCAGGCTATACTGGTTGAAAACTTAGACTCTACCAATGATGTGTTTGTTAACTGGTCGCTAACATCAGCCACCTTAACAGCCACAGTACCCTCAGCAGGCAATCCACAACCAGGCGTTGCTGTGCAGGCCAATAGCAATAAAATTATTCAAATTGGTCCAGTAGGTGGTCCATATGATGGCAACGTAACTGTAGCCGCTAATGCCATAACAGGCACAGCCACTGTACTGTTTACACCAGTAGTCTAATATGAGCAGATACTGTTACAATCAGTTTGGTAAGACTATGCGACCCAATTATGGTCCTGGTCCTACCATTGCTGGCACTACTACTAATAATGCTCCAGCCCTGCCTAGCATTACAGTAGTACCAAATCCAACAGCACGTCACAATGAGATCCCACGGACTCTAACGCAAACTGATGGTAAACAGATCAAAGGCTATGCAAATCCTGACCGCATTATGGTTGGTCAAGGTACCAATCACAAAGGAAACCAATAATGTCAAAAGAAACCCTAGGTAAAGTATATATAGAGAAACACAGTTCAGCAGATCGTGCTGATCGTCGCGATGAAACTTTTGGACGCAATCCATATGCACGTGACAATGTCAACGTGGCACAAGGTCCACGCACAGGCAATGATGGAGCACACAAGGCCAAGCGTGGCAATTTCTTAGACGCTAAAGAAGCACGTCGTCCATTAGCAGAAATGGTAACAGGTGCTTTCAGCAAGCGTGAAGAGGAATTGGATCGCAACGGTGGCGAACACGAAGTACCAGGCGAAGGCGGTATTGATTCTAACAGCCAGGTCAAGCGTTTTACAGCACGTAAAAACAAATATAAAGATTAAGATAAGTAACTTTAGTACTAATACATAAGTATTAAAGCACAACAACAATTATAAGTCTATAAAGGTTTTGCGGATGTCCTTAAACATCCGCACATTGAACTAACTTGAAAGGTATCACAATGAAACGAGAAACAAAAATCTTAGAATCAGCATTCGCTGAAGATGCACCCAAAAAAACTCAATTGGATCTGGGCTTTGACCTAGAAGGCCTAATGAGTGACTTTCCTACCGCAGGCGAACTACAAAAGTTTGTATTTGATCAAACTGGTGTAGTGCTTAACCTAAAAGGTCGTAGCAACAAGGTCAAATATCAAATTGCTCTTGACGTGCTCAATGGACAAGCACCTCCTGCCGCTGTGCTGGGCAGTGAAAATCCTTACTTGGACAAGAATGACATTGTACCAGAAGATCCTTTAAAACCCCTACCACCTCAGCCCGCTGAAGTCTATGGACAAAAGCCTGCTACTATGTTCCAAAGCGATATCTTTCCACATCCAGATCCAGAGTTCAAAGCACAGGGTCAAAAGTGTAGTGTAATCTTCCGCAAGTATATTGATGGTACCATTACCTATGAAATCATTGGTCCTATTGCACAACGTCCTGTGGGCGAGCGTATCAACAAGTTTGGTCAACGTACTCCAGAACGTTATACCTGGATTGATCCACGCACAGGCGAACAGGTTATCCAACACGCAAATGGACGTATTACTCCCATTGGCACACGCTTGAAAAACTTTATGAGCAAGCACAAGGTTGGCAACAAGACACAATGGGAAACCTGGATTGATCGTGACTTTGTCATTGGTGGTAATCCTGGTGAAGCCTTAGATAATCCTTGGGGTATGTAATGACTGATGGTCCAGGTCGTGACGCTGAACGTGATCGCGAACAACAGAACCGTTTGGTCGCTGATACCAAAATTCTGCAAAAGGTCAATCGTGTACATCGTGAAGCCT
>Ga0208744_1000336_pt1 | contig 18446 bp, 20 predicted proteins | sample CryBogCBH24Aug09_FD_184620 | JGI IMG/M metagenome (GOLD analysis project Ga0208744, IMG submission 184620) | Freshwater microbial communities from Crystal Bog, Wisconsin, USA - CBH24Aug09 (SPAdes) (version 2) | ecosystem: Environmental > Aquatic > Freshwater > Lake | place: Crystal Bog...
ACCCCGGATGTAAGGACGCTTGTTGAAGTCGGTCGTTTGGTTACAGCGGCGGATTATTTGAAGGCCGAGCAATTGCGTACCTTGCTAATGCAGGACTTTGCTGACGTTTTCAAAAAATGTGACGCAATTGTTGGGCCTACAACGCCTATTACCGCCTGGCGCGCAGGTACCTGGCGCGTACCGATTGGTGATCAAGATACCAGTGTCTTGTCGGCGTCGTGGCGTTACACGTTTCCCTACAACCTCACCGGATTGCCGGCCATTTCAATCCCGTGCGGGTTTGACAGACAAGGGCTTCCGATTGGTTTGCAGATCGCCGGCCGACCTTTTGAAGAGTCAGTCGTTTTGCAGATTGCAAATGCTTACGAGAAGAGGCATGAATGGGTTAACCAATACCCCGCCTTGTAAGCTAGGTTCGTGGTGCCCGGGGCCGGACTCGAACCGGCACGCCTTGCGGCGGGGGATTTTGAGTCCCCTACGTCTACCAATTTCATCACCCGGGCGCACGTAAGCCGAGAATTATGGCACAAATCTTCGACTACGACAAAATGCCTCTATAACGAGTGGCGAGGATCACGAGCTTTTCGACGTAACCGGTTAAACAATCGTCCCTTGTAACTGACTGAAATTCTTTCAATACTCCAAGTCTGAACCTGAAGCATATCCGGGAGTCTTATCGATATAGACTCGGTTTGGGTTTGAGCCGCAGAACAGCAGACCAACGTTGCGAACCCTGTTTCGATCGTATTAACTTGGAGATATCTATGTCATTAAAACGAAGCGCTATCCACTTAGGTGCCATGATATTGGCTCTGTCGGCAACGGCAGTCGTTGCGCAAACTGAGCCTGTGCACACGCCTGCAACGCAAGCCAATGCTCAGCACGATGGGGAGCACGGACCATGGCACGATGGTAACGGCGCTAGGCAGCAAGGCCCTCACCATCAGATGGCAAAACGCTTGCACCACATGATGAAAATGGTTCACGCGACGGAAGATCAGCGCCATCAGATTTTGCTGATAGCGGAAAATACTCGCCATAAGATGGCTGTTGAGCTTGCCGAGATCCCAAAAGATGCGAAACTTACCCGTCGGACCACGTACGAAAAATACATGACTCAAGCGCGAGCCGATATCAGGGCAGTGTTGACGCCTGAACAACGTGCAACGCTGGATGAGCAAATGGCGAAGCATCAGCAGCGAGGCAAACAAGGATAAGCAAATGATGCAATCGAGGATTGAGCCCAGGCATCGTCGGGTATTGCTGACGACCGGTATTGCGCTGACACTGCTGACTGCTTGTGTGGCGCCCACCATTTCTGCGGCACAGGGGCAGTCGGTGCCAGTCCCAAGTGCGCCGCCAGCGGCGTCTTCGCAAACGATGCCCAACAGTGCCTCGCCGTCTCGCCAATTGCTGCCAGTCACACAATTAACTGCACCACAAATCCAGTCTTTAGTCGCCAGCATTGCGCTATACCAAGATGGCTTGCTATCGATGATGTTTCTCGCGTCGGCCTATCCTGCCGAGCTAGAGCAAGCCCAGTTGCTGTTGCCTACCTTGTCTGGGATGAGTCCCGATCAAGCAGCGGCAACAATCCAGGTGCAGAAGTGGGATCCATCGGTCAAATCTTTACTCTCATTCCCAGGAGTTTTGACCATGATGGCGACGCAACTTGATTGGACACGTCAGATCGGTGATCTGTACCGGTTTCGGCCAGTTGATTTGATGCAGGCTGTGCAGGCCCTTCGTAAGCAGGCTTTGCAGCAAGGCTCCCTGAAGTCTGGTCCGCAAATGCAGGTCGTTGTGGATAGTCAGGGGCAGATACTGATTAATCCAGCAAATCAGCAACTGATCTATGTGCCTCAATACAATCCCACGGTGGTCTACGGTCGCTGGATGTATCCAGGCTATCCACCTTACCCCCTGTACAACCCAGCATGGGGTCCTGTCGTTTTTGGGGCAGGTATTGCCGCTGGGGCGGTTATCTGGGCTACACCACGCTGGCGGACAGGTGTCGTGGTGGTCAACCGAGGCGGCTACAACAGCTTTGTAGGTCGCTACGGGTATGTTGGCGGGGCTCATTCGGATAGCTGGGCCCACGGCCGGCCGCGTAACGGCTGGCATCGTTAAATGTCATGTTGAGTTGCCGGTCATATTTCAGGCACTTGAAATCCCTCTCTTGATCCCCATGTAATGTGGCAAGCTGGCTCGATGGGCGAAAGCCTGTCCAGAACCGTATTGCCAATTTTTGCACTCAACACTACTCGGTAGATCCTCATGACTCAAGCTACTCCCTCAGCAGACGCTGCCCAAACCCTGGGTTTTCAAGCTGAAGTTAAGCAACTTCTGCACCTGATGATTCACTCGCTCTACAGCAATAAAGAGATTTTTTTGCGTGAGCTGGTTTCCAATGCGTCCGACGCGTGTGACAAGTTACGATTCGAAGCGATTGACCAACCCGATTTGCTTGCTGGGGACACCGACTTGCGTGTCCGGGTTGATTACAGCAAAGAGAACCGTACGATCACAATCAGTGATAACGGCGTTGGCTTATCGCGTGACGAAGCAATCGCGAATTTGGGTACGATTGCCCGGTCAGGGACTAAAGAATTCTTTTCCAAGTTAACTGGCGACAAACAGAAAGACGCCCAACTTATTGGTCAGTTCGGGGTTGGCTTTTACTCATCCTTTATCGTTGCTGACAAAGTGACGGTTCGTAGCCGTCGCGCTGGTTTGCCCTCTGCTGAAGGCGTCGCGTGGATTTCTGATGGGCAAGGTGAGTTCACCGTCGCGGCTATTGATAAGGCAGAACGTGGCACTGAAGTCACGTTGCATCTGCGCGAAGACGAAGATGATTTCCTGAGCAACTGGAAGCTTCGCGAAATTCTGCGCCGTTACTCTGATCACATCTCCTTGCCTGTGCAAATGCTCAAAGAAGAGTGGGATAAAGACAAGGGCGAACAAGTCAAACAAGACGAGTGGGAGTCTGTCAATCAAGCCAACGCATTGTGGACTCGCAGTAAATCAGAAGTAACAGACGAGCAGTACCGCGAGTTCTACAAACACGTATCACATGATTTTGATGATCCACTTGCCTGGACACACAATCGTGTTGAGGGCCGTAACGAATACACGCAACTGTTGTTCATCCCCAAGCGCGCTCCGTTTGACCTGTATGACAGGGACGCACGTCGAGGCGTCAATCTCTACGTCAAGCGTGTTTTCATCATGGACGATGCCGAGCAACTCTTGCCATCCTACTTGCGCTTTGTGCGTGGGGTGATCGACTCCGCTGATTTGCCTTTGAACGTCTCTCGCGAGTTGCTGCAAGAAAGCCGTGACGTCAAAGCCATCCGTGAGGGATCCACCAAACGCGTTCTCAGCATGCTTGAAGACATGGCAGAGAATAAAAAAGAGGATTATGCGACCTTCTGGGCCGAGTTTGGCCAAGTACTGAAGGAGGGCACAGGTGAGGATGCTGCGAATATTGAACGTATATCGAAGTTATTGCGCTTTGCCTCAACGAACGAAGAATCAGACGTGCAAGTCGTTACGCTTGCAGAGTATGTTTCGCGGATGAAGGAAGGTCAGGACAAGATTTATTACGTCACAGCGGACAGCTATAAGGCTGGTTATAACAGCCCACAGCTAGAGATCTTCCGTAAAAAGGGTATTGAGGTTTTAGTGCTCTGGGATCGCGTGGACGAGTGGATGTTGTCCCATTTGCGTAAGTTCGATGATAAAGAACTGGCGTCCGTTGCCAAGGGTGGGCTTGATCTTGAGGCGATGGCTGACGACAACGAGAAGAAACATCAAACCGAAGTGGCTGAGCAGTTCAAACCTCTGGTCGAGCGTTTGCAAGAGTCTTTAAAAGACCGTGTAAAAGAAGTTCGGGTTAGCTCACGTTTAGTTGATTCGCCCTCATGTGTCGTCGTCGGGCAGAATGAATTGAGCCCTCATCTGCAACGCATGCTTAAGGCGGCAGGGCAAGATGCGCCAAACGTTTTGCCAGTGCTCGAGATCAATCCTGATCATGCGCTCGTGCAGAAACTCAATGGTGTGTCGGATGACAGCTTTAAGGATTGGGCAAGTATCTTGCTTGATCAAGCCTTGCTCGCCGATGGCAGTCAATTGCCAGATCCTACCGCCTTTGTGAAGCTCATCAATCAGTTGTTGTTGAACTGATCAAGCACTCATGGTCAGCGAGGCTTCAGGGCTGTCGCTGGCCAGTTTGCGAGCATGGCGTAACGTTGCCAGTCAAAGGATTCCCCGGGGTCTGTTTTGCGCTCTGGGGCAATGTCGTGATGCCCCCTGACATCAGTGAGAGGATAGTGCTGGCGTAAACAGCCGGTCAATTCTGCCAACGACGCATACTGAGCATCTTCATAAGCCAGCGCGTCGGTACCTTCAAGCTCAATGCCAATCGAGAAGTCATTACATTGCTCGCGACCATTCAGGTTGGACACCCCGGCATGCCAGGCGCGTCGATCGCACGATACAAACTGGGTGACATGACCTTGCCGGTTAATGAAAAAATGCGCGGAAACTTTCAGATCTTTCAAGTTCGCGAACCATGGATGCGCGTTGACATCGATTCGGTTTAAAAATAGATCTGCGATGTAGGGTGTATTGAATTCGCCAGGCGGCAGGCTGATGTTGTGAATCACCAGCAGGGATATCGAGGTGCCCGCAGGCCTATCGTTGAAGTTCGGTGAGGGCCGAATGGCGACTTTTGAAGAAAGAGCCAGCCACCCGCCATTCATGAGTTGCATGACCAGGCCTTTTTATTTGCGAAAGCCCAGACGAGCATGCTTGTCGCTGCACCAAGTGCCACCTGAAGCGGTAATCGATTCGGATTCTGGCAAGTGAAGTCCACAATGATCACATTGCACCATGGTCTCTGGGGCGTTTGATTGTTGTCTGGGCCGTTTTTTTGCTTGCGCCGCTGGATTGACGCCCGGGTTCTTGTCGTTAGCTGCTTGCTGCTTGCGTGCGTTGATGCGGTCATTGGCTTGCTTGTGAGCAATCAGGCGTGCGACAAACATGAGTCCCAGCAAGATGCCAATCCACATCATCAGTTTTGCCATGTCAGATCCTGTGCAAAATCACGCCCAACACGAACCGGCTCCCGGTGTAGGACAGAAGGATGAAGGCAAAGCCTGCCAGGGTGTATCGCAAGGCCAGACGACCGCGCCAACCCTTGAGTCGTCTCCCAGCCAGTAAAACACCAAAAGTCACCCACGATAAAAGGGTGAACACAGTCTTGTGATCAAACGGCAACCAATGGCCGCTGAGTGCAATCGAGATCATTGACCCGGTGATAATCGCCAGCGTCAGCGCAATAAAAGCCGCAGAGATGACTCGGAAAAGAAGTCGTTCTTGGGCAAGTAGCGGTGGTTGTGCATCCAGTATGCGGCCAAGCGCTGATTTAACTCCCTTGGCGGTCGATGTTGTTGATTCACGTGGAAAGTGAAGGCGTCGATCTAATGCAGACATCAGGATGGCTTGCGCGGCCGAGATCGTGATAAGGCCGTAGGCACATAGAGACAATAAAAGATGACTACGAAGCGCGGCGTTATCCGAGCGTGCGATGAGTTGTGCATCGGGCGAGATCACGACCAGCGCGCATACGACCGCTCCCAGAGGCAACAGTAGTAGCAGTAATCCGTCGATTCTGACCAGCAGGCTCTCGACCCAAAATACGATGATCCCCAGCCAGACTGCTGCTGATAGCGCGAGCGACCAGCTGATCAACAGCTGTCCGTCCCGGGCAATGCCGTCATACAAAGCAACACCCTGAAAAATCAAACCGGCCAGCACACCCAGACGACCCCACTGGCCCGCAAGCACTATCCCTTGGCCGGACGATAACGCCCGCCACAAGGCTAGGGCCAATCCAGCATAGGACAACGCAGCAAGAGTGTGAAATACAATAGCGGCAGACATTTCACTATTGTACTGTGCGATTTTTGTGCAACTGTACATCTGCCCTTAGCCCTATTACCTTGGTGTACTAGCAAAACCATGCTTGAGAATCTGACTGATCGCTTCGCCCGAGTAGTTAAAACGATGCGCGGTGAGGCACGACTCACCGAAAGCAATATGCAAGATATGTTGCGCGAGGTTCGTCTCGCTATGCTTGAGGCGGACGTCGCATTGCCGGTGGTCAGAGACTTCATTGCCAAGGTGAAAGAGAAAGCGCTCGGTGAAGCCGTGGTTGGCAGCTTGTCACCAGGTCAGGCGCTGGTTGGAGTTGTGCACCAGGAACTTACCGCCTTGATGGGCGGTGACTTAGGGGCGGATGCAAGTGAGCTTTCCCTTGCGATGCAACCGCCCGCCATCATCTTGATGGCCGGTTTGCAGGGTGCAGGTAAAACCACGACGACAGGTAAGTTGGCTAAGTGGCTTGCAGAAGGCGGCCATGTTCAATATGGACGCAAAACTGGCAAAAAGAAAGTTGCGGTAGTCAGTGCTGACGTCTATCGCCCAGCAGCGATCGAACAGCTTAAGACAGTGGCTGCTCAAGTAGGCGTTGAATGGATCCCCTCTGATTCGAGCCAGAAGCCCGAAGATATCGCTCGCTTTGCAGTGGACTATGCCAAGAAGCATCACTTTGACGTCTTGATCGTTGATACCGCGGGTCGTCTTGGCATCGACGAAGCCATGATGCTTGAAATCAAAGCCCTGCACGCCTTCCTTAATCCGATCGAAACCTTGTTCGTGGTGGATGCCATGCAGGGTCAAGATGCAATCAACACCGCCAAAGCCTTTGGTGATGCTTTGCCGCTGACCGGCGTTGTGCTGACCAAAGTCGACGGTGATTCGCGTGGTGGTGCTGCTTTATCGGTTCGTCACATTACCGGTAAACCACTCAAGTTCGTGGGCGTTTCAGAGAAGTTGACTGGACTTGAGCCTTTCCATCCCGAGCGCATGGCGCAACGGATTTTGGGCATGGGCGATATTTTGTCGCTGGTTGAGCAAGCGCATCAAAACATTGATGTCGCCGAAGCGCAAAGGCTCGCAACCAAGATCAAGTCAGGCGATAAATTTGACTTGAACGACTTTAAAGATCAGTTGCAGCAAGTCAAAAAAATGGGCGATATGGGGTCGCTGCTTGAGAAACTGCCCGCACAATTTGCTCAGGCGGCAGGCCAGATGCAAAGTGGCCAAGCCGAAAAGCAAATGCGGCGTACCGAAGGCATCATCAACTCGATGACCCCTGCCGAGCGCAGCAAACCCGAGATTCTTAAAGCTTCACGTAAACGCCGTATCGCAGCAGGCGCCGGTGTGCCTGTGCAAGAAGTTAATCGCATGCTTAATCAATTTGAGCAAATGCAGGGCATGATGAAGCAAATGAAAAAAGGCGGCATGGCAAAAATGATGCGCGCCATGGGCGGGATGAAAGGGCTCGGCAAGATGGGCGGGTTTGGGCGGTAAGTTATTGCGACGAGTTGGTCAGCTTGGCTCGCAGATCAGCTTCTGTACATCTAGAATTAGTTGTGAAGCAAGTTGTCTTAGCTCTGCGATAGTTGAATCTTCTATTTCAAGATACCCCTCATACTCGGCTAGATTTCGTTTTTGGTGTGCTGCGTCTATTACTCGCCATTTACTGGCAGGCCAGTTCAATGTGTGACTTAAAGATTGAAAAACGATATAGCGATTTTCGCTCCGATAGCCGTGCCAACGAAGTGCCGCGAGGGCCGCTGCATGTATCGAGTTGTATGTACTGGTGAAACGCCCTTCCGTCGATAGCTGCGAGTAGCTGGCGTCTTCAAGCCTCTTTCGAGCCATAGTCAGCATTCGATCAATTTCGGCCCGACTCATCGGTTCTGCTTTGATTTTGCCAATTTTGGCCAGGTTATTAAGTTGATCTAAAGACAGAGATATCTCCGATGAGTTGAATGGTTGGTTGACTTAACACGCGATTTACAAAAGAATCAGCATCATCGAGCCTTTTCTCGAATTCTTCAATTGTGTAGCAGGTCGGATTTATCTTACGACCGAGCAATTCTTCGACGGGTAACAGATGCTCGAGTAACTCGCTCAGTGTCAAATCGTTACCTACCACCAGAATATCAACGTCGCTCAGCGCCGTGTCAGTTTCTTTTGCGATCGATCCATAAATAAAGGCAAGAGCAATTTTCGAAGATACAGGATTTAATGCTGCTCGGATCATTGGTGACGCGCCGAGCACCTTTTGCGTGAGTGCTCTCAGTTCACCGAAGATAGGGCTTTGCTTGTTGGCAGAAATATGGCGCTGATTGCCGATCATTAATGTGGTAATAAGCCCAGCGCTCGCAAGTCGAGTGATTTCGCGTTGCAAAGATGCGCTACCAAGGCCAGTAAGCCGGCGTAGTTCGTTTAAATGAAACGAGCGCGTTGGGTGCCCGAAAACCCAGACATAAACTTTGGCTTGACTGTCAGAAAACAGAGCTTGTGTGAGTGACATTTCCAAATATTAGCACGATCAGTCCAAAATACGGACTGATCGTGCTAATAATTGGCTATTTCATTTTTTGATTTGCTCGTAGAGCTTATCGTCTCCGTCGTTCTTCTCGCCAGTCACATTTAACAGGTGTACCAACAAGTTGTAGATATCGATATTTTTGACAGTATCGAGTTGCATCTTCTTGATCTGAGGGCCTTGGGCAATAAACAGCCCTTGCATATCTGGCTGGACTGGATCGTAGCCATGCTGACCAGGGATGACTTTTTGACCTGCCTTTGCAATGGTCGACCATCCTGATTGAGCCAAGCATACGACTTGAGGGATTCTGCGGTGAGTGCCGAAATGATATTTGGCGGGCATATCTTCTTTTGCCCAGCAATTCATATGGCTATCTTGCTTCAGGTTGTTCAACAACAAGGGCTTATCGGCAGGATTAACGTCATACCCAGCAAGTGGTCCAGTCCATTGAATCTTGGCGCTTGCAATGCCCTGGGCATAAACCGATAGATCGATGCCGCGGTCTGGTTCAACCTTTGCCATGCCATGATCCGATGTGATCACCAGTGTGGTTTTGTCCGCTAATCCAAGTGCATTGAGCCCTTTCAAAACCTCGCCGATTACTGCATCCACATTGGCAATGGATGCATTGACTTCAGTGCTATCAGGCCCAAACTCATGGCCCTTAGAATCAACCTCAGAAAAATACAAGGTCGCAAAATCAGCCCGAGTCTGATCTGGCCGGTCGAGCCATCGTAGTAACTGTTGCGCTCTGCCTAATGAACTCAGGTTGTTGTCGTATCTGAGCCAGTCCGTGGGCTGCATGCCATGGTTGACAGCTTCAGAGCCAACCCAGAACAGCGTCGAAGAAATTTTGCCTTGCTTCTGGATGGTGACCCAAAGTGGGGTGCCTTCTTCCCACCAGATAGGATTTTCAATGGCATTACGATCCGACAATTTGAAAATCTGTTCGGTCTTCGTGGGATCGTACATGGTGTTGTTCACCATGCCGTTGTGATCCGGATATAGCCCCGTCACTTGTGAATAATGATTGGGGAAAGTAATCGAGGGGAACACCGGCTCAAAGTTCTTCGCATGGGCTCCTTTGTTCGCCAGCGCTAAGAGATTTGGGGTAATGCCGCGATTGAGGTAATCGTTTCTGAAACCATCAATACTGATGAGCAAAACGAGATTCTTTTTTGGGCTAGCTGTTGAAGCCGTCTGGTTAGCCGCATTCTGGGCGTTCGTTTGGGAAAACACCAGCACCAACAACACCAGGGTATATCTGATTAAAGTTTGCATGATCCGATGTGTCTATAACGTTGAGAACGAATAGAAATAAACTAGCACGCTTTTATTTAATAAAAAGTCATATTAGTCAGGCGGCTGAGTGCCAGATCTATCAGTCAGCTTTGCGCTTGAAAATCACATCCCAAACGCCATGGCCGAGCTTGAGGCCTCGATTTTCGAACTTTGTGAGAGGACGATACTCAGGCCGTGGTGCAAAGCCTTCGGATGTGTTTTCAAGACTTGACTCCTGACTCAACACAGCAAGCATCTGCATCGCATAATGCTCCCAGTCGGTTGCGCAATGAATATAGCCGCCCGGTTTCAAACGACTTGCCAGCGACTGTACAAAAGGCGGCTGAACCAAGCGGCGCTTGTGGTGACGTAATTTTGGCCAGGGATCAGGGAAGTAAATATGAACACCTGCCAGTGAATCAGGTGCGATCATGTCACGGACCACCTCGACGGCATCGTGTTGAATGATGCGGATATTGCCAAGCGATGCTGCCTCAATGCGCTTAAGTAGCGAGCCCACCCCAGCGTTGAACACCTCAACGCCCAGAAAATTATCATTGGGCCGCGATAAGGCGATCTGCTCGGTAGTCTCGCCCATGCCGAACCCGATCTCAAGAATCGTGTCGGCCTGCCGATTGAAGGTGGCGGCCAGATCCAGCAGGGATGTTTGATAGTTCACGCCCCACTTGGCGAGCAAGGTATCGAGGGCTTGCTGCTGGCCTTGAGTGATGTGACTGCGTCGATGCACAAAGCTACGGATATGGGTTGCAAACATCAACCACCCCCGACGGCTACGACGATTTCAAGACGGTCGCCAGCGCAAAGCGCAACGGTCGCATGCAAACTTTTAGGGACAATGTCGCCGTTTCGTTCGACCGCGATGCGTTTACCGGTGTAACCAAGTTGCTCGATCAGCTCGGCGACTGTGGTTGGTTGTGCGAGCGTTTTTGCTGCGCCATTAAGCAGGATTTCCATGAGCAACATTGTAATCTGCCCAAAGACTGGCCTTGGTGAAGCAGCCGAAAACAATCCCCAAGGCTCCGCCTGCCGTATAATCTCGAACACTTCGCGGGTGTAGTTCAATGGTAGAACGGCGGCTTCCCAAGCCTCAAGCGTGGGTTCGATTCCCATCACCCGCTCCAGATTTATGCAGACATGATGAGTGCAGTCCTGAATATCGCAGCTTATAAATTCGTTGAGCTCGATCAGCTAGAGCAACGACGTCTTGACGTGTTTGAGCAGGCGGCAAGTGTCCAACTGAAAGGCACCGTGTTGCTCAGCCACGAGGGGATTAATATCTTTCTTGCTGGCACCCAGCCTCAGATTTCAGGGTTTCTTGCCTGGTTGCAGCAAGATCCGGCCTTCAAAGTGCTGGACGTCAAATACAGCGAATCAACGGACTTGCCGTTCAAGCGTCTGAAAGTCAAAATCAAACCAGAGATTATCCGTATGGATCATCCGACGATTCGTCCTATCGACGGCCGGGCGGCTGCCGTTGATGCAAAGACGGCGGCACGCTGGATTACCAATGGACATGATGACGCTGGCCAGACGGTTGTTTTGCTCGACACACGCAATGACTTTGAGGTGCAAGCAGGCACTTTCAAACAGGCTATCAATTGGCATTTGAACAAGTTCACTGAGTTCCCCAAGGCGGTCAAAACGCATCAAGCCGATCTTGAAGGCAAGACGGTAATCAGCTTTTGTACCGGCGGTATCCGCTGCGAGAAGGCAGCGATCTATATGACCAGTCTGGGGTTAAAAGATGTCTACCAGCTGGATGGAGGCATCTTGAAATACTTTGAAGAGACGGGCGGGATTGGTTACGAGGGCAATTGTTTCGTCTTTGACGAGCGCGAAACCCTGGACCCTGACCTCAAACCGAATCCGTTGGCCCAGTTACCGGATTCTCATCCCGGGCTGTGATCCCGAAGCCGGATCAAGCAAATAAATCCCCGCATCGACCGAGTCATCAGCGTGGCTGCCTGCCAGTACCATACCTTCAGAGATTCCGAATTTCATTTTACGTGGCGCCAGGTTGGCGACCATCACGGTCAGTCGACCGATCAGCTGCTCGGGGCTATAGGCGGATTTGATCCCGGAGAACACGTTACGGTGACGACCTTCGCCGACATCGAGCGTCAGGCGCAACAGTTTGGCGGCACCGTCGACCTGTTCGCAATTGACGATGCGAGCAACCCGCAGGTCGATCTTGGTAAAGTCGTCGATCGAAATCGTCGGGCCGATAGCTTCCCCGCCCGGTAAGACGGGTATCTCGGCTGCGACCGCGTCAGCGGGTGGTTCAAACAAAGTGTCCAGCATGGTCGGCTCAACGCGTTGCATCAGATGCTTAAATGCATTGATCTGTCTGGGTAGGGCGCCTGCATCAGCCCAGATAAAGCTGCGATCCAAACCAAAGAGCTCTGTTGCAACACGATGGCTGAGTGCAGGGAGAATGGGTGCCAACATGACTGACAGCGCTTTGAAGCCAGCCAGAGCTTGCGAGCAGATATCTTGCAGTTCGTTGCGCTTGGAAGTGTCTTCCGGGGTTAGCGCTTTAGCTATTAGCCAGGGTTGAGCTGTATCAAAGGCCTGATTAATCAAATCAGCGTGTGCCATGACGTCGCGTATTGCACGACCGTATTCCCTCGCCTCTAGATCTGCGCACACTTTATTCGCGGCCTCAAGCCAGCTGCTCGACAGTTGATCAGTGTCGCAGGTGTAAGCAAGCGCCCCGTCAAAGTATTTGCTGATAAAGTTGGCGGCACGGCTTGCGATATTGATGTATTTGCCGACAAGATCACTATTAACGCGAGCAATGAAATCGTCAGGATTGAAGTCAATATCTTCCACCCGCGCGTTGAGTTTGGCCGCGATGTAATACCGCATCCACTCTGGGTTCATGCCGATGTCGAGGTAGCGTAAAGGCGAGATGCCAGTGCCGCGACTCTTGGACATTTTTTCACCACTGACAGTGATAAACCCGTGCACGTTAAGCTGGTCGGGTGTTTTGCGACCTGCAAACTTCAGCATGGCGGGCCAGAATAAGGCGTGAAAATAAACGATATCTTTGCCGATGAAATGCACTTGCTCAGTTGAGCCTTCAGGATCAAGCAATTCGTCAAATTTAATGCCTATCTTCTGGCAATATGCTTTTAACGACGCTAAATAGCCGACCGGGGCATCGAGCCAGACGTAAAAATATTTGCCCGGGGCATCGGGGATTTCAATCCCAAAGTAGGGCGCGTCACGTGAGATATCCCAGTCGCCCAGATTGACTTCTGCGTCCTCGGCGCCGCTACCAAGCCACTCGCGGGTTTTGGCTAGCACCTCGGACTGCAGGCGCTTGTTGCCTTGTACGTTGATACCGGTTGTCCAGTCCTGCAAAAAGGCGACGCACTTCGGATCAGAGAGCCTGAAGAAGAAGTGTTCTGAGGTCTTAAGCACTGGCCGTGCGTTGGTCAGGGTCGAGTAGGGCTCAATGAGATCGGTGGGGGCGTACACGGCACCGCAGACTTCGCACGAGTCGCCATATTGGTCTTTGGTGTGACATTTCGGGCATTCGCCTTTGATGTAACGATCAGGCAGAAACATCCCCTTTACGGGGTCAAAGAATTGCTCGATTTGTTTGGTCTCGATTAATCCCGCAGACCGTAACTGTCGATAAATCGATTGCGACAAGTCGACGTTTTCAGGTGAGTCAGTCGAGTGCCAGTGATCAAATTCGATCTCGAAGCCTTTCAAATACTGCGGCCGTTCTGCCGCAATACGTGCCACTAGCTCTTGAGGCGTGATCCCTTCTGATTCGGCTTTAAGCATGATCGGTGCACCATGCGTGTCATCTGCACCGACAAAATGAACCGTATGACCTGCCATACGCATGGCCCGCACCCAGATATCCGCCTGAATGTATTCCATGATGTGGCCAATGTGAAAAGATCCATTGGCGTAGGGCAATGCGGTCGTGACAAAGATGGTGCGAGACATGAATCGAGCCGGCAAGTAGAGATCAAGCCGGACAGTTTAACCCTGCTTGGCGCGGAAATCCTCCCCGTTCAGGGGGAGGATGGATAGCGCAAAAGGCAAAGCCTTTCTCGCTATTGCTATCGCGCAAGGCACTGTATATAATAACAGTATGAAAACTTTGCACATCCGCATCAAAGACAAACACGTCAAAGCACTCGATGCTTTGGCGCGTGAGGTCAATATGGTGTGGAACTATTGCAATGCACTATCCTACAAACACCTTCAGCGCACCGGCAAATTCTTCAGTAGCTACGATCTGCAAAAGTACACAGCCGGTGCAACGAAAGAAGGCTTGAGCATCAATTCCGCGTCTGTCCAGATGATCGGTGCTGAATTGGTGACACGGCGCAAGCAATTCAAAAAAGCTAAATTGAACTGGCGCACATCGTTTGGCTCACGCAAGTCGCTTGGCTGGATTCCCTTTCGTCACGATTGCATCGCTTACAAAAACGGTCAGCTACGTTACGCAGGTCAATGCTTTGGTTTGTGGGACTCTTACGGACTGAATCAATACAAGCTCGGCTCCGGCAATTTTAGCCAAGATGCGCGTGGTCGTTGGTACGTCAATATCTGTGTCGAAGCGCCTGTATTCGTTGGGCCAATTAAGCCACCCGCGCTCAGTGAGTGCGTGGGGATCGATCTTGGTCTGAAAGACTTTGCCACCATGTCAGATGGTGTCAAGATCGAAGCGCAAAGGCTGTATCGTGGCACAGAAACTAAATTAGCTGTGGCACAACGGGCCAATAAGAAATCACGCGTGAAGGCCCTTCACGCACAAATAGCCAATCGTCGTAAAGATGCCTTACACAAACTCAGTACGAGTCTGGTCAAACAGAATCGTGCAATCTTCGTTGGCAACGTGAACGCATCCGGTCTGGTAAAAACGAGCATGGCAAAGTCCGTGCTCGATGCTGGCTGGACATCGTTCCGAACAATGCTCAGTTATAAGTCGATAGCGACAGGGGTATTGTTCGAGGAGGTCAACGAAGCGTATTCCACCCAAACCTGTAGCTGTTGCGGCCCCTTGCCCGATAGCAGGCCGAGAGGTATCGCAGGTCTTGGAATAAGAGAATGGACTTGTTCGGAATGTGGCGCACATCATGACCGTGATGTGAATGCCGCCAGGAACATTCTCCGTCGCGGACGTGCGACGCTAGCTGTAGGAATCCCCGTCCTTTGGGGCGGGGAGGACGTCAAGGCAAGGCAGGGATTTAGGAGAAATGCACGAATCCCGTGTAACCAGCTATCACTGAAACCAGGGCGCTCGCAGCTAAACCCCAGATGGGGTTGGCCTTGGTGTAGTAGGTCATCACCAGATTTGCGAGGGTAATGATGACGGTCAGCCACCCCCGATGCGCCGCCTGGGCGAGATCCAACCCGCTTGCGATCACCAGCCCGACTGCGATCGGCACCAGCGCTTGTTGAAGCAACCGAAACCCACGCGAGCCACCGACCCGGTTAGCCACGCGCCCTACGGCGAAAGCCAGAAGACAGGGCAGAGTCAAAATGGACAAAGTAGCCACAATAAGGCCCTCCCAGCCAGCGATCTGCCAGCCTAGCAGGCTGATAAACACCACATTCGGGCCAGGCGTGATTTGCGCAACAGTGAACAGATGCATGAATTCAATTGAATCCAGCCAGTGCAGGTTGTCGACGATTTCATGCAAAACCGCTGAAACGGTTGCGTTCATGCCCCCGATTGCCATCAATGAGATCATGACAAAGCTGCGCATCATCTGCCAAAGGATGAGGGGGTCAATCATTTTTTACCCCACGCAAAAGTCAGCAACAAGGCTAGCGGCACTAAAACGGGTATCACCTGACTCATGGGCCAGTGCATACCCGCTATGCCCGCGAGAGCCAGAAGAATAATCAGGCCAGCTACGAAGCCGGGTTTCAGACGCTTAGCCATTTTCAAGCCCGTGCCTATTACCAAGCCCGCTGCGGCCGCCGCTGCGCCAGTCAGCGCATCGTTAACAGCGGGGATCTGGGCAAACTGGTTGTAAAGCGTCGCTAATCCCACCAGAATAAGGATTGGCAGCAGCATGATGCCCAGTACGCAGACGAGCGACCCTTTGACCCCTTGGTAGCGGTCGCCGATCATGACGGCTGCATTAACGGTGTTGGCGCCTGGCAAGACTTGTCCAATGCCCAAGACAGTCGCGTATTCTTTGTCCGTCAGCCATTGATAGCGTTCAACAATTACGTGGTGCGCGGCGGCCGCAACCCCACCGAAACCGAGTAAACCAATCGTTGCGAAACCTCGAAATAACTCGGTCAGGCCAATCGCTCGATCTTTTGACGGCGCTTCATATGGAGGCGATTGCATGATGACCTACTTAACTTCTTTAGCCTCGACATCGATGATGTCGGCAACTGGTCTAGCAGGTCGTGCTTGAAAAGAACCTGCCCCGTACGCGGGTTTGCGAGCCGCTTGAGCGCGCATGAAGTATTCTTTGATTGCTGAGGGGCGTCCAGCGATCTTGCCAGTGATAAGCAGCACTGTGATGGCAATCACGCTTGAGCAAATGAAGATGAGAGCCATACCCAAGCCGAGCAGAGCAGCGACAACGATCGCTAGTAAACGAAAAATCTTTGGTATGAATGCTGACATACGACCCCACAGCGTGAAATGGATACGTGAACTGCATAAGCGTTGCAACTGAATTAAATCGCTCTAACTGAATCGCTTTAACTGAATCAAAACGGGAAATTGAAATGAGTTTAACTCTGACTGATGTGCGCTTGGCGCTTGACGAAACCATCGACCCTCATAGCCACGCCAGCTTGTCTGCACTCGTCAAGGATAATCAGATAGAGATTACTGGGGATCAAGTCAGGCTGCGGTTTAATCTCGGCTATCACTGTCCCGACCAGGGTGCCGCCTTGCGCGATTGTTTAATCGAGCGCCTGCAATCAGTCGGTGCGGTCGAGGTCAACGTGGAAATTGCGATCAAAGTGTTATCGCATGCGATTCGGCCCGCTATCGACCGGGTACCCAACGTGAAGAACATCATTGCGGTCGCTTCAGGTAAAGGCGGCGTTGGAAAGAGTACGACTGCGGTCAATCTCGCCTTGGCTCTGCAGGCGCAAGGCGCGCGGGTGGGCTTGCTGGACGCGGACATTTACGGGCCAAGCGTCCCCACGCTATTGGGTGTGGACGATAAGCCCGCCAGTAATGGCAAAACCATGGAGCCCTTGATTGGTCATGGTTTGCAATGCAATTCGATCGGTTTTCTGATCAGTGCAGACTCACCGGCAATCTGGCGCGGCCCCATGGTGACACAGGCGTTAGAGCAATTGCTGCGACAAACCGACTGGGTTGAGCTGGATTACCTGATCGTGGATATGCCTCCCGGCACCGGTGACATTGCCCTGACGCTTGCACAAAAAGTGCCGGTCGTGGCTGCCGTAATCGTCACTACCCCTCAGGATATTGCGCTGCTCGACGCTCGCAAAGGTTTGCGTATGTTTGAAAAAGTCGAGGTCCCTATTCTGGGGATTATCGAAAATATGGCAGTGCACATCTGCTCGAATTGCGGCCATGGCGAGCATATTTTTGGTGAGGATGGCGGTAAGCGCATGGCAGCGGAGTTCCATACGGCGTGCCTGGGTAGTCTGCCCCTGGCCATGTCCATTCGTAGCCAGTCAGACCAAGGTATGCCGACAGTGATTTCTGATCCTCATAGTCAGGCGGCGGCAATATACAAAGATATCGCCCTTCAGGTCGCCGCCCGGGTTGCCCAGCTACCACGGGATATGAGCGAGAAATTCGGCACGATCGCTGTCAAGCGGGTGTAAACAGAAAAACCAGGCGTGACGAGAGTAAAATCCGCCCTCTTGATCCTTTTAACTGGGATGTTGGCATGAGCATTAAAAGCGACCACTGGATTCGTCGAACCGCGATGAGTCAAGGCATGATTGAACCCTTCGAGCCTGGCCAGGTGCGTGAAAACGCGTCAGGCCGCATTGTCAGTTATGGCACCAGTAGCTATGGTTACGATGTGCGTTGCGCCGATGAGTTCAAGATATTCACCAACATCAACTCCACAATAGTTGATCCCAAGAACTTCGACGAGAAGTCTTTTGTCGATTTCAAGGGTGATATCTGCATCATCCCTCCCAATTCTTTCGCTTTGGCCAGAACAGTCGAATACTTCCGTATCCCGCGGAGCGTCCTGACGATTTGTTTGGGCAAAAGCACGTATGCTCGTTGCGGCATTATTGTCAACGTCACCCCACTCGAACCTGAGTGGGAAGGTCACGTCACCCTTGAATTCTCGAACACCACCCCCTTGCCGGCGAAAATCTATGCAGGCGAGGGTTGTGCACAGATGCTGTTCTTCGAAAGCGACGAAATCTGCTCGACTTCCTACAAGGACAGGGGCGGTAAATATCAAGGTCAAGTGGGTGTCACACTGCCCCGAACTTGAAGTGCGACGGCTGTCATTAAAAAGCCGTCTGCGGGTATTACACTACGACCCCGTTTTATAAAAACGTCGCCACTCGACCCTTGTTTATTTAGATCCTCTGCGGAGTCAGCGCCATGAAGTTTCGTTTTCCCATCTTTATCATTGACGAAGACTACCGCTCAGAGAACGCATCTGGTTTGGGCGTGCGCGCGCTGGCCGCGGCGATTGAAGAAGAAGGTATGGAAGTCATCGGCGTCACG
>Ga0208744_1000343_pt1 | contig 18172 bp, 10 predicted proteins | sample CryBogCBH24Aug09_FD_184620 | JGI IMG/M metagenome (GOLD analysis project Ga0208744, IMG submission 184620) | Freshwater microbial communities from Crystal Bog, Wisconsin, USA - CBH24Aug09 (SPAdes) (version 2) | ecosystem: Environmental > Aquatic > Freshwater > Lake | place: Crystal Bog...
TTTGTCATTGGTGGTAATCCAGGTGAAGCCTTAGACAATCCTTGGGGTATGTAATGACTGATGGTCCAGGTCGTGACGCTGAACGTGATCGCGAACAACAGAACCGTTTGGTCGCTGATACCAAAATTCTGCAAAAGGTCAATCGTGTACATCGTGAAGCCTTTGCAGAAAAGTATCCAGGACAGGTAGAGCATTGCCTACGCTTGACTATGGAACGCTTACAAGCAGGCCTGGACAAGCGTGATGGCTGTGATATTAGCGATCCTGAAACCTGGCGTATGTCAACCATTGAACTTAATGAACTTGCTGAAACAGCATATTTTTTAAATCAAATTCGCTCAGGATTCTAAATGATTGATCCAGCCGTGTTGATGCGTCGTGCTGTGCGTTACGTATGCGAACAGCATCGTGTTGATCCTGCTTACATACAGACCTTACCAGGCGAAGTACAAAACAAATTCCAGGACTTGGCTATTGCTGTGCGTGATGATATGGAGTACAATCAACTAAAGTATTTTCGTCCATTTCAACATCAACTACGTTTCTTTGCCACAGGCACAAGCCAACGTCGTGGAATCCTGGCTGCCAATCGTATTGGTAAAACTGTTAGTACCTGTTATGAAACCGCAATGCATCTTACTGGACTTTATCCTGATTGGTGGCCTGGTGTGCGTTTTGATAAACCTGTAAACGTAATGGTTGCAGGTGAAGGTTGGCAACAGGTTGCCTTGGTATTACAAAATGAATTGTTAGGCACCAATGATGTCAAAATTAGAGATCATATTGGCACTGGTGCTATTCCCCGTGATTGTATCGTTACTGATACTATGCGTAGTGATGGAGCAAATTGTATTGGTGTTGAAATACGTCACGTGTCAGGTAGTAAAAGTTATCTACTGTTTGCCAACTACACGCAAGAAGTGCGTCAGATGCAGGGTTTCAAATTGAACCTGGCAGTATTTGATGAACAACCACCAGACGATTTCTTTAGTGAAATTGTTACACGTACCGCTACCACACAAGGACAAGTGCTGTGTTCGTTTACTCCGCTTAAAGGTCTTAACGGACTTGTAAGCAAGTTTTGGAATCACGAAGACGGATATGATCACATACGTGTGTCGTGGGACGATGTGCCAGAATATGATCCCTGGAATGAACCATTCTTATTAAACGCAACGAGACAACAACTTGAAAGAGATTATCTTCCACACGAACGTGATGCTCGCCGTAATGGTGTGCCTGTTATGGGCAAAGGAGCAGTATTCCAAATCCGCAACTGGCCTACATACAAAACAGGTACATATGATTTCCGTAATAGTATTGGTATATTGCGTATTATTGCTTTGGACCTGGGCTTGGTCAATGACAAAACAGTATTAAGTCTAATGTATTGGGATCCAAACAATCAAGAAGCCTGGTTAGATCGTCAGATTGTAGTCAAAGGCACAGAAGAAGCCAATCCTGTAAATTATGTACAACATCTAATGCGTCCAGAAGTATTTGGCTGTCCTATAGTGCTACCACCTGATGGTGGAACTGTGGGACGTTATACTATGAGTAGTTTAAGCATACGTCAATTGTTTGAACAGTATGAATTAAACATTTATCCTGAACCCATACGCAATCCCCCAGATGAACAAGGACGTACTACCAATCATAAGGCATTTGGTATAAACACTATGCGTCAGATGTTGGAGTTGGGCACCTTACACGTTAATGAAAACTGTGTGGAATTCTTACGCGAATGTCAAAATTACTATGTAGATGACAAGGGTCGCTTCTCAGACCCTGATGACTGTATTGATTCCGCACGTTACGCATTGTTAGGCTGTTTAAATGGCTGGGCAGAAGAGTATGATAGTCGTAGTCCAAGCCAACGTTTCCGCGACGCCGCACACAATATGAAGATACAAAAAGCACGTCAGAAGATGGTTAATCAAACTGGATGGAAACGTGTCTACTCCGCAGATGAGTAGGGCATAAATAATAAAATAAACAAAGGTATTAGACAATGTTAGACCTAAAAAACGTAGTAGTTAGTAATCTAAATACAAACACTGGCTCTTTAGCACGATTCGTGAAAATGAAGAGTTTGCTAGACCAAAAGTGTGCGGCAAACCTACGTTTGTTAGCGACTAAAAATAATATTAACCGTACAAGTGATTATCATTATCTTGTACTGGCAATGACACAGTCAACAGAACCAGTAAATGGCATTGACTACATTCACCCTGTGGTAAAACCTGCTGTAGATTATGCTACCTCCGTGATCGTTAAAGGTATGGCACAGAATGGTGAAATCAACTTTGAATTTGTTGCTGACAATGAAGCGGATGAAGCGGCCGCACGTCAAGCAACCAATATGGTTCACAAGTTGATCAATCAAAACAATGATCCACACTTTATTCTACAACATTGGGTAATGGATGCTTGCCTACACAAGAATGGCGAAATGCTTATTGCTCCAATGCGTGAAAGTGTTACACGTTATGTAACAACGTCTGGTACCTTGGACCAATTAAAAGCATTTGAACAACAAGCAGAAGAAGCAGGCTTAACCGCAAAACGCAACAGCCGCCGTAAGAAGTCCGTTAATATGGAACAAGTTGTTGCTGAAACACAACAATTCTTACAAGGTGCTGGACAGGATCAAGCAGAACAAATGATTCAACAACGTATTGATCGCTCACGTGCTATTGCTCGCGGCGATTCAGCACAAAATCCTGTTGAAGATTTTGCGGATGAAAACAATATACAATTACAAGAAGGCGAAGATGCCTTGGATGAAGCCATTGCTCGCAATACCATATATGAGGCAGAGTATAAACTAACTGGTTATACTATTAATGTCAAGTTTCGCCCTATCGCACAACACTATTGGATGTGCGACCCAACAGTTATTGAAATACAAGATCAACCATTCTGCGGTTTTTACAAACCAATGAGTATTCAAGAAGCAACTGAATTGTATCCAGACATTGATCTGGAGGAGTTTAAGATCTATGCTGAATACTCAAACGTGGGTGCTTATCAGGCTGGTAGCCTCCTCAATAATCTGGCCATTCACGCTCGTGATAGTGTGCCTATTAATGGACTCCCAGCCCAAGGTTATGCCGCACAAGAACCTGAAGCACGTCAGGTTACTGTGCTTACTGTATGGAATCGCTATGACATTGATGGTGATGGCGAGTTGGAACTTGTTGAATTGATCTATTCAGGCCAATATGTTATTTCAGCACGTGAAGTAGAATTTATTCCTGTGGCAAATATGGTACCAAAGCCATTGCCACAAAACTTTTATGGTATGAGTATTGCTGAATCAGTAGTACCTATGCAAGAATATATGACATCAGGTTATCGTGCTGAATTGATGATGGGTCTATTACAATCAACTCCGCGTATTGGCGTCAAACCTGATCGCGTTGACTTTGAAGAAATACAAGATGGTGAAGCCGCAATCTTTATTTTAGATTCAAAGTTTGATCCAGCAAAAGATATCTATCCAATGCCTGTGCCACAAGGTAATCCAACATTTATGGACAATACCTTGACACGTATGCAAAATGACCAAATGGCTATGACTGGTATGACCAGTCCGCAAGACGTATTTAATCCAGAAATTATGGATCCAGGTAATTCAGGAGCAAAATTAAACTTAGCCCTAAGCCCAAATCAAATTATTCAAGACAACACAGTTAAGAATAGTGCTGAAGGTCTTAAAGATGCTATCTGGTTGGTATGGCGTACACTAGTTGCACACGCAGATGACTATGGCGTTAAGAAATTGGCCGCTGAATTCCATCCAGAAAAAAAACCTATCTTCTTAGATGGTGAAGCATTTGACAATATGGATTTTAATGAACGTAAAACTATTCATATTGACCTGGCCCTGGGTATGAAGTCAGAAGAAAATAGTCTACAACGCAGTCAAATTATTAAACAAACACAAACACAATTAAGTGCTGAAGTAGCACAGGCTGTACAAGCAGGTATTACAAGTCCTGAACTGTTTAAGAAAATGCGTAAGCCATATGAAGATACTTTGTATACTTTAGGCGTTAAAGATGCTGATACTTACTTGGTAACAATAGATGAAGTTACTGAAATGGCCAAACAAGCCGCACAAAAAGCACAAGCCGCACAAAAAGCCGCTCAAGAAAATCCACCTGCTAAAGATCTCAAAGACAAAGCAGGGGCACAGTTGGATCAAGCACGTGCTCAAGAGATTATTGCTGATATGAACGGTAACGATGCCAAACGTCAATTGGAAGGTGTAGCCTTAATAGGCGAACATAAGGCTCGTGCTTATTAATGCATAAATAGATTTATTGGATAGGAATTGAAATGATTGAAAATGACGTTGTAGAAGCGTTTAACAAACGCTTGACTGTTGATCTTAACAACATCAAAAAGATGACTCCAAGTCAATTGGACCGTGTTAAGGAAATGGGCAGTCAAGCAGAAAATTTATTAAAGAACAAAGACTTTGCGTACTTTGTTCATACGTTTAGATTTGAACGTGTGGATGTTCTAACTGAAATTATAGGACATTCAGCAGAAGAAAATAGTCAGAGAGTTGCCATTAGCAACCAACTCACTGGCATTGATGAGTTCATTAAATCGCTTAAACGTGCGATTTATTTTAAGAACCGCGTGGTAAGTCATCAGACAGGTCAAGTGACCACTGAAGACCCCATAGCGTAACATAAAAGGAGTATCCAATGGATACAGTTGTTAATGATATACCTAATGTCCCTGTGGACACGGTCCCTGTCAAAGAAGCCAGTGTGGGACTGGATGCAATAGCCGCAAAAATGGCCGCAATGCGTAACCAAACAGCCGCTACCTTACCCGCTGGGACAGGTTCTTCTGATGAGGCAAAAACAGAAGCCCCTGTGGCACCTAAAGGTGTAGAGGTCCAGGAAGAAACGCCTGAGAGCGATACCAATTTGAATGAGCCAGAAGTTGCAGAACCAGAAGCAGAGTATAATGAAGATGGCATTGAAGAAGGTGTAGCCCCTGAAGAGGTAAGTGAACCAGATTCAACTCAAGCAGAAGTTATTGATTTCTTAGAGTTTGCAGAAACTCATCCTAACGCTAAATTTAAATTTATGCGTAATGGCAAAGAAATTGAAATAGACGCTAAGAAAGCCGCCGCTATCCTAGGTCAAGGTGCCGCAATTAGTGAAGAAGCAAGACAATTAAAGATTCAGAAGGCTGAGTTTGATGAGTATCTCACAAACAAAAAGGCTGAGACTGATGGCTTAATGTTAGCAATGGAATTTACAGTACGTCCTCAATTACAGAAGGCGTACGATGAGGTAATAAAGGTACAACAGTATCAGAATACCTTTAGAGAGCAGTTAGCACGTACTCAAGATCCTGTACAACAGGCTCAGATACAGGCTAATATGCAACAGAATGATAGATACCTACAACAAATTGGTCAAACTATCAATCGTCTAAAGCCAAATCTGGAACAGTTTTATCAATTGCGTAGTAATCAAGTTCGTGAGATTCTTGATAGTAACCGTAAACAATTCCAAGACAAGGAATTACGTAATGCGGCAATCTATGATGAAGTTCGCGAAAAGGTAAGTAAGGGTTGGTCAGCCGCTAAGAATCAATTGGTTCCTGGTGTTGATAACTTAGACCTAGTAACAAGTGATGAGCATATCTTATCCTTGATACGAGATGGTCTAAAGTATCGCGATCGTCCCAAGGCGAAAGCCGCTGGTAACAGCATTGCCGCACTAACTACACGCAAGACCGCAGGTTCCATTAATCCAGGCCGTCAGCAGGATAATATGTCTACTCTTCGCGAACAAGCCAAGCGTGGCGATACAAAAGCCGCAGACAACTTACTAGTAGCCCAATTGCAAGCAATTAGAGCGAAACGAAGATAAGAAAGCCAAAATTAAAGGAGAAATATTATGGCAGCCCAAGGTTATAACTCAACCGCAGTCATTGGCAATGGTACAACAGGTTATCAAACTGATATCGTTGTTAAAGACTTAGACTTAGATGTATCCAACCGTGTTAAGGACGATACCCCAGTTCTAAATATGTGTATGGCAAAGAAGCGTAAAGTTGTTTCAACTTTACCATTATGGACAAACGACGTATATCGTTTACCAGCAATTCAAGCGAACCAAGAAGGTGCCGCTGTTAGTGGTGCATTGGTAGAAGGCCAATCACGTGCTAACTTAGGTAACTACACACAGATTTTCAGTACAGTTGTTGGTGCTACTGGCACAGCACGTGCTGTTGAACAATCTGGTGGAGATCCACAAGCATACCAAGAAGTTAAACAGTTAATTGAATTAATGTTTGACGTTGAAGCACAGATCGTACGTGCTGACCAAATTGGTACAAAGTATAGTGGTCAATCAGGTTCTGCTGTTGGTATGGCAGGTAACGTTATTGGTTCTACTACTGGTATTACCAACGGTGTATTAACAGGTAATGCTGGTGTTGTATTAAGTGGTGCTACAAACAGCGTTTATGTTAATGCTGTAACTGGTAACCAATTAGGTAACGTTCAGTATGTTACTGAAAGTGCTTATGCCGCTGTTAGTTCTACACCACCTGTAACTTCTGTTGGAACACCTCCATCATTAGTAACAACATATGGTCCACAAACTGGTCGTCGTATGGGTTCATTGAATTCATTCGCTGGCACACACAGTTTCAACCCAACTGGTACTTTCTACACAGTTTATAACGCAGAAAACACAGACACAATCACTCCAACTTCTGGTTTGATCATTGGTGGTGTTGCTGGTACAAACAATGGTGAAGGTCTAGGTTCTAACTATTATTCTTACACATCTAGTTTGCAACAATTTGCTCCTAGTTTGTATAAGCAATTAGTTACAACAGCAGAGCAACGTTTCAATGCGAAGATTCGCACAATCGTTTGCCCAACATCACTACGTACACACTTATCTGATACAATGCCTACAAGTCGTAGTATCAACCGTGTAAACAGTGAGCGTGGCGACACAATCGCTACATACGAAGGCGACTTCAACTACACATACGAGATTTTTGATTCTTGGATTATGGATCAAGTTGGTGTAGGTAATCAGATCTACTTCTTGAATGAAGAAGTTCTGCAATGGGGTAGTTTACGTGATCTAGGTCCTAACAATGAAGTGTTCTCTAACGCTGATGCGTCTTTAGATCAGTTCATCTTAGAAGGTACATTGATTGTACGTAACCCAGCAGGTGTTGGTGTTCTACACGACATCAGCAGTTCTGGTGCTTCTGTTGCTACTGGTGCAGTACGTTCTACAACTTATGTAGGTCGTTTAAATGCGTGGGACGCAACATCATTCTAATCTAAATTAATTTAGATTTTATGATATGGAAGGGGCTCTTAGGAGCCCTTTTCCTTTGGCCATAAATAGATATATGACTACTAACAATGAATTTGATAATTACCACGATAAGTCAGAACTTGATGGGCCAGATCCAGAGTTTAACCAAGACGCACATCGTTGGGATAAAGGTGGTTTAGTTACCACTGATAATGGAATTGCTGATCGTTTATTACAAAACGACACATTATATAAACAACTTAAAGGTGATTGGTCACGTACTGATTACAATTTAAGCAAAAACATCAAAGTTACCACTGGCCGTGATCACGGCAAGATGTATTTGACACGCGAACAAATGAACGTTCCTGCTATTATGCAACATTGTAAGGAATATCGTTCTCGTGCTGAAGCAGGATTCATTGATCCATTAGCACCTATTATGCCAGATGGCAAGTTGGGTTACAAATGGATGGAATTACCTGAAGTAATGAGTTTTGAAATTAGTAATAAGTATTTTGGTGGTATGCCTTGGGCCGCGATCAAACGTGATCGTACCTTAAAGGCACAGTTTTACAAGGTAGTAGAAACAGAATACAATGCGTTTGTATGTTATCCAGGCGGCAAGTTGCCAATCCCTGTTGAAGTTCCATATCCAAACCCAGTTGGTTCAGAGAAATTCTTTAAAGGCCATAGAGTATGAGCAACTTATTCCCAATTACATCAGGGACAGATCTAGTTCAATATGTTCAACAGTGGACAGGATCAAGCAACAATGATGAAATTAAACAATGTATCTATTTGACTGAACTAATGATGCGTAATATTGAATTACCAGCATTACGTACAAATCCATACAATACATTTGGTGTAGCAGATGCGAACGGTTTTGTTCCTATTCCTGCTGATATGAATCGTCCAATCTTATTTTTTAATCAAGGCTTAACAAGTGCAAGCCCTGGTGTAGCAACAACAGGCGGTCCTTGGATTGTTTATGATCGTATTGGCGATCGCGATATGATTGGCGATCAAATGATTGAAAATTTATATTTGAAACCAATGAACATTCCACAAGTATATCGTGGTAAGTTTAGTGAAGTTGGTCAGGTATATGAATTCTTACCAGGACTAACACAAGGCACAGTGATCAATATGTATTATTTTACTACTTGGCCATTCTTGTTTAGTACAGCAAGTGATAATTCTACTGTAGATACTAACGTAGTTTTACAAAGTTTTCCAGAGGGCTATGTATATGGCACTCTACACAATTACTATCTAAAACGCAAAATGCCTGATGATGCTAACGGTTGGTTGGCCAAATATAATCTTGCCTGGGATACGGTTGAAGATCAAAACAACAAAGGCAAGTGGTCTGGTGGTCATAATCGTTTGACTTCAATTTTCCAACCACGTAAAGATAGACGCTACACAGCGAGATAATTAAGGATTAAGATATGCCAGGTCTGTATGGATTCACAGGTAATGCCAACGTAGCCGTAAGCGACACACCAGGATTGTACATCAATTCAGGTGCAAGCCCAATTTTAACAAACGCACAACAATTATTAAATTTACTAAGCAATGATGGTACAGTTTATTTTCAATTGGATCCAAATACTGGCTATAGCACAGTAGAGGCTTTTGCTAACGTAAGTGGTGGCGGCGGCGGTACTGTACAATTAATTGGTGACGTAATAGCATATGGTGCTACTGGATTACCTATTACCGCAACTTTGGCAAACGTATCTGTAGTTCCAGGAACCTATGGTTCTAATAGCAATATTCCTATTATCACAGTTGATGCTAAAGGTCGTGTAACTTCTGTTACAGTTGGTAACGTAGCAACTTATCTACCTGGTGATCCAACTATTGCTGGATTGACCAGCAATGTGGCTATTTTACAAAGTCAAGTTTATACAAATGCAAATACCGCGGCTTATGTAAATGCGTGGGCTCCTGGTTATTTGCCAACCTATTTAGGTAGTTACACTGGCAATATTTCAGCAGGCAACATAACAACTACAAACGAAACTGTTACCGCTAATTTAACTGTTGGTAAAAATTTAACAGTTTATGGTAACATTACCTACAGTAATACCAACATAGTTACAACAACATATACAAATATTGTAGCCAATGCTACAACTCCAAGCATAGACAGTAATACAGGTGCTATTATTTCTTATGGTGGTATTGGTGCTCACGGCAATATTAATGCTGGTGGTAATATCTCTACCAATGTCAATGTCGTTGCAGGTCAGGGTGTTTATTCTGCACAATATTTTTGGGCCAATGGTCAACCATTCCAAAGTAGTGTTTATAGTAATGCCAACGTAACGGCATATCTAGCCGCAGGCACAGATCCAACAATCAATGCTATTAATGCTAATTTATCCACATTTGAAACCTATGCTAATGTAAGTTTTGCGTCAAATGCACAAATACAAACTATATCAGCCAATTTAGGTGCTTATCAAATTTATGCTAATGCCAATGCGGCAAGTCAACAAACCAGTATCAATACAATTAATGCCAATGTTGGTGCATTTGAAACTTATGCCAATGCAAGTTTTGCTTCAAATGCTTCTATTGCAAGCATTAATGCTAATTTGGGTGCATTTGAAACTTACGCTAACGTACAATTTAGTACTATCAATGCCAACGTTGGCACATTATATCTTAACAATATATCAACACAGGCCAATTTAGGTGCATTTGAAACTTATGCTAACGTATCATTTAATAGTTTAGCAACAGGTGCCAATGCCAACACAGCGGCATATCTATTAGGTAATACTATTCAGGGCAATATAAAAGCCAACACAGTAACCATTGGTGCTTATGGTACCAACGTTGGCGGTTATCCATATTATTCAGGTAAATTAGAAATTGATGGCGGTAATGGAGGCACAAGTGGCCCAGGTGGTGGTAGTTATGGTCCAGGTCCTGTATTTACAATTCAGCCAAATAATGGTCACGACATTTCTGGATATACCTATGTTGATATTGGTGCTACCAACGTTACATCTGGTAGTCCAAAATCACAAGCAGATGGTTCACCAGCACAGTTAAATTTAACTGGTAACGTATTAACACCAGGTGGATTATGGGTAGGACCAGGTGCATTTATCAATAACATTTCAAATTATGGTACGTTAGGTAAACCTACAGCAATGATTGAAGGTAACGTATATGTTAACTTCTACACTGGCACAACGGCCAAAATGCAAATTAATAGCCCCGTTAGTGTATCATCAGCAAATTTATATGTTGGCAGTTATTTTAATTTAAGTGGTACCACAGGCCAAATGTACACTACCTCCTTGGCAGGATCTGGTGGTAACATTTATCTTGGTACAGGTACAGCCATATATGGTGATGGTAGTCAATTAACAGGTATTGCTAAACAATCACAAATTGATAGTATCAATAACACAATGCCTGGCAACGTTGCCGCGGCATTTGCATTTTTAAGTAGCAACATTGGCACAATATCTTATACCAATACTGTAGTATACAGTTCCGCAGGAACATATACTTGGCAAGCTCCATTGGGTGGTGTAATTACCGCTAACATATTATTGGTTGGTGGTGGCGGTGGCGGTGGTGCAGTAGTTAGTGGCGAACCTGGTGCAGGTGGTGCAGGTGGTAATGTATTAATTATTAATAATGCTTCTATAACACCAAATACTGTTTATACATTAACCATTGGAGCAGGTGGTGGTACTACCGCCAGCAATGGATCACAAGGCGGATCATCAACATTTAGCACTTATACTGTAACTGGTGGTAGTGGAGGTGGTGCTGGCTTTGTAGGTACTGGTGCTGGCCCTGGTGGTATTACAGGAATTCCCAATGGTGGCGGTACAGGTGGTAACGTTAGTGTTGGCGGTGGCGGTGGTTCATCAACATTAGCCAACGGTTCAGCTGGTACAGGAACTAGTGCTATTACTAGAGCAGGTGGTAATGGTGCCAATGGTGTACCATCAAATATTGCTAGTTTATATTATGCAGGACCATTTGGCCCTGGTGGTGGCGGTGGTGGTATAGCATCAACTGGATCTGCGGGATCTGGACAATTTGGTATTGGCGGTACAGGCGGCCACGGTGTAGTTACTCCCACTTCAGGTACATCAGGTTTAATAGCCATTCAATATACTGTAACACAAGCAGTTCCTCCACAAATTACAGCCAATACATTTGTTGTTAATAATGGTGGTATACTTTGGGCCAATGGCACACCTTACTCAACAGGTAGCAGTTCAACTTATGGTAATAGTAACGTTGCAAGTTATCTAGCAAGTAATATCTCTACACCAATTGGCACCACAGCCAACGTGTATGCTGGCAATGTCATATTACCTGGCAATGGCACATTCTATGGTAACCTAATTGCGGCCAACATTGTTGTTGCCAACATTGGTATTCAGGCCTATACAAATTATAGTAGCGTTGGTGCTCCTACGTATGCTAAAGGTGCTGTATGGTATGATAGTACTCAAGACAGTTTGGCCTATTACAACAGCATAACCAACAACGAAGTCAACGTTGGTCAAGAACTACAATTCAACGTTTACAATGGAACAGCCAGCACTATTAACCAAGGTGTGCCTGTTTACTTGACAGGTGGTTCTGTTGGAACGACTCCCAACGTGGCACCTGCCATTGCCAACACCATTTCTACTAGTCAAATAGCAGGTGTGGCCAATCAAAATATTCCTGCTGGTACTGTAGGTAGTGTTGTTACAATTGGTCTTGTTGCCAATGTCTCAATGGGCTCATTCTCAGTAGGCGATACCTTATATCTAAGTCCATATAGTGCTGGTCAAGTGCAAAACACACAACCACCTACAGGATTTGTTGTTAAAGTTGGAACCGTTGTTTATAATAATAGTCCTAATGGAATATTCTTAGTCAACAAAACTGTTCCTGTCAACAATCAATATTATGGTAACTTGACTTTAACAGGCAATCTAACAGCCAATAATACATCAACTACCAATCAAACATCTACTGGTTCTTTATTGGTAACTGGCAATGCTACTACTGGTAATATTACAACATCAGGCAACCTAACAGCCAATAATACATCAACTACCAATCAAACATCTACTGGTTCTTTATTAGTAACTGGTAATGCTACTATTGGTAATATTACAACATCAGGCACAGCAACAGTTAACAAATTGGTTACAACCACTGGTGTGTTTTGGTCTAATGGTACGGCATATAGTACTGGTAGTGGTAGTACATATGGCAATACACAAGTGGCACAATATTTGCCTGTCTATGGTGGATCAATTTATGCGTCAACAGTTAATTTAGATAATCCTGCTGGTAATATTAATATTACATCTAGTTCAAGTTCATTTTTTGGTGGAACATTAAATTTAAACAGTAATAATAACATTACTCTAAGTGCTGGATCTACCGCAAGTTTGCAAATGTATGGATCAAGTCCTAGTTCAACTATTCTTATTACATCAAGTGGAGCAAGATTTGATTTTGGTTATGCGGGCAGAGGACCTAACAGCAGTACATCTTATGCATTAAATACACCAGGTGACGTGTATGTAGCAAATAACTTAGCATTGGGCGGTGTTAGCCCATCTGGAGGCACAGCGGCATCAGGTGCAATTTGGTTGCCAACCACAGCAGGTGCTGGTATATTCTGGGCCAATGGTACACCATATGGCAATAGTGTTAGTGCTGGTGTAAGTCAGATTGTTGCTGGTACTGGTATCAGTATTAGTCCAAGTGGTGGTACTGGTGTAGTTACTATTACCAACACTGGTGGTGGCACAGGTACATACGGTAATGCTAACGTGGCCGCATATTTACTAACACCAGGCCCAATTGGTAGTGGTACACCAAATACAGGTGCCTTTACAACATTATCAACAACTGGTGTAACAACATACGGTGGCAACCTTGTTGTTACCAGTGGTACAGATACAACTACAACAACCACAGGTGCATTAGTATTAACTGGTTCAGGTGGTGCAAGTATTGGTGGCAATGCTTATGTTGGCAACAACTTGTATGTTGGTTCCAACGCATTAAATTTAAACTTAACAACTCCAACTATTGTTGCTGTTGATAACGGCTCAACATACGCACAGGCCGCTATACAAAATCGTACCAATACAGGTTCAGCGGACTGGATTGCATATGGTAACAATTATCCTGGTGCAACAAATGACCACGGATGGGCAGACGTAGGATTTACTGGCGATGCGTTTAATGATCCTAACTACTCAATTACCAAAGCAAACGATGCTTACTTGTTTGGTTCAGGTGCTAATGCAACAGTTGGTGGTAATTTGGTATTGGCCACAGATTATGCTGGCAGTTACAATGATATTGTCTTTGGTGTTGGATCATTCTACGCTAACTCAGAAGTTGCTCGCTTCCACGGTAATACTTCTAACAGTGGAACATTTAACATTGGTGTCAAAACCACAGTAGCCAATATTACAAGTACCAATGGTTATTTCTGGGCCAATGGCACACCATATTCAACAGGTGGATCAAGTGGTGTATCACAAATTGTTGCTGGTACTAACGTAACTATTAGTCCCGCAGGTGGAACTGGTGTTGTTACAATTAATGCTACATCAGGTGGAGGTGGTGGTTCATTCTCAGGCAATCTTGCTGGTAATATTTTATATGATTCAGTAAATTTAAGAACATTTGCCAATGCTTATCCTTTAAGCACACCAGATGCTAGTATTGTTAACAATACCTATTCAGCATATTTGCAATATCCACCTGTTTACACAGCAGGTGTAGTGCAACAACCACCTGTGGCCAATGCTACTACAGGTGGTACAAGTATTGTTACAACATCAAGCCAGACGGTTGGTCTAGCGGTATCAAGCAACATAGCCCTACAATCTGGTTATGGTTATGGATCACAAAACCGTAATACTGTTGGCACAGTAATGTCAATGACTGTGACTCCTGTTACTGCCAACACAATGGCCAACCAAGATCGTGTTCGTAGTGTTAATGCTATCTTAGACGTGCCCCTTAGTGGTAAAACTTGGGGTCAAATGAATACAAATAGTCAGAATGCTACAACGTTAGCAGGTATTAATGGATTTGTTAACCTTAACGGGTCTGGTAGTGCAGGTCCTGTGGTTGGTGGTGCATATGGTACATTTATTACCCCTGGATCTGGCAACATAGCCAACGTTCAATATGCAACCAGTTTAGTAGCATTCCATACTATGAATACCACTGGTACTACTCCAGGAACTGGTCAAGCCAACGTTGTATATATGCGTGGTATCAGTCCAAGTTTTTCAGGATTCAGTGCAAACAACGTCGTTCAAAATGCCGTTATGGTACATACCTATTCTGGTTGGGCTGGTACTACTATTGGTGTAGGTTCAACCAACGGTGCTTGGCGTGCCTATGCTTTATTAAACGAAGACGCACAAACAACAATACAAACCAATGGTAACGTATTAATTAGTAATAGTGGTGTAAGTTCTATTACTACTATTAATAGTAAAACTATTCAAATTGGTAGTACTGGTGGTACGCCAATAATTACCATTGGACAACCAGGTTCAGTTACTAACCTTGCTGGTAATACTATACAAAATGGTGCAAATACATTCTTCCAGGTATCAACCTATTCTGCTAGTCCATTAAGAACATATACAGGATCAGTAGGACAAATCGTGGCTGTTATAGATTCTACGCCAGGCGGACGTTTGGCTTTTTGGGATAGTACTAATACACGTTGGAGTTATGTATCTGATAACTCAGCAGTTTAAGGAAAATATATAATGCCAATGCAAACAGTTAAAACGCCTTTTACAAATATGACATTTACTCCTGATGTTCCATCAAGTTCGTTGGGAGCAAATGAATATAACTTTGGTCAAAACGTAGAAACAGATGTGCGTTCAATCAAATCAGTATTAGGTGATCAATATATTTTGGCCAACATTACTGGTAATCAAATATTTGTTACTTCAGGATTTCGTGCCAATGATGTTTATTGGTGGATTGTTGCTACTGAACAAGGTGTTTGGTATGCCATAGATGAAAATGGCGACATTGCCAACATTACTCCGCCCTTGGGTAATTTTTCTGGATATAATTCCAGCACAGTAATTACAGCCAGTTGGAATGGTAATGTATTGTTTATTAACGATCAACTTAATCCACCAATGTTTTTATTACCAGATAATAATTTGTTATATCTATATGATAATCCTCCTTACAACTATGTTTGGAATTATGATGTAGGTTATGATGTATCTGGTAATACCACACCATTATATTCAAGTCTAACAGCAGGATTTTTGCGTGTTTACAATAGTCCAAACTTAGGAGCACTATTGGTTGCTGGTAATCTAACAGGTACCATCGCGGCCAATGTAGCAACACCCACACCTGGCACTATACAAAATTTACCAACAACAATTCGTTGGAGTCAAAACTTTGGTCTTAATGCAGGACCAACAACTTGGGCACCAACTATAACTAACGTGGCAAACGAATTAGAAGTTCCTGTTCGCGGACCTATCATTGATGGTTTTAGTTTAAATGGCAATTTTTATATTTGCAGTTACTGGGACACAGTATTGATGAGTCCTATTGCATATCAATCAAGTTACGCACCTGTGTTTGGCATCAAAGTTGTCAGCCAAGGTCGCGGTATGATTAATGAAAATTGTTGGGCTGTTGTTGACAATGTTGCCTATGGTGTTGATGCTCGCGACATATGGATGTTTGATGGCGGAACGTTTACTCCAATTGGAGATCAAACAGTTAAAAATTATTTTTATGCAAATTTGAATAGTGCTTATACCAATCAAATTTTTATGATTAATAATACCAGCAAATATCAAATTGAAATTTATTATCCTGATTTAACATCAACTGGTTTTTGTAATCAGATGTTGGCATATCGTTATGATTTAAAAGTATGGCAACCTCCACGTCAGGTAAGCCAAGCAACTATGGCAACAGAAAGTCCACGTATTTTATCAGGCAATATTAATTTGGCCACACGTGGTGTTGTTTATAGTACATACAATACAAATCAAAATTTAGTACAAAAAGATATTGGAACAACTTTTTTAGGCAGTTCAATTACAAGTTTATTCCAACGTAATAATATCAGTTATGGACAACCATATAGTGCTTCAGTATTAGTACATCGTGTACTTCCAGAAATATATGGCACAGGCAATATTCAAATTACCATTGGTGGTAATAATAGTGTAGCAAGTCCTCCTACATATCAGTCCACAGTAATTATGCCAATAGTTACAGATAATCCTTGGGTTCAAATTGATCAAAATGAATATCGTGTAATTACAATGAAAGTAGGCAATACAAGTTCTACAGATTCGTGGCAATTAAGTGCCGCTAACTGGCAAGTAACAGTTGTACAGGATACCCATTAATGAGCAATTTTGCTTTAGATGTTAACAGTAGCCAAGGCGATATTGTATCCAGCCTTAACTATGCCTTGGCCAATTTAGGCACAGTCAACGTTGATGCCAACGTAATTATTCCTATTGTAGCAAATGTATTGTCCAATGCCAATGTAGTAACAACAAATTCAACTACTGGACAATTAAAAAGCATAACACAAGGTACCATTAGTTATCTATACAATTATGTAAACATTAAGTATGCCAACAATGCCACAGGTAGCATTGGTTTTAGTAGCAATAGTGCTGGTAAATTATATTATGGTGTACATAATACCAGCACAGGTACCATTAGTAGTAATCCAGCAGATTATAGTTGGTATCAGGTTTCAGGTGGATTTGGCACAACCAAACATTTATATTATACACCCAGCGGTGGTGGCACAGTTTATTTTGCTATTGGTACAACAGCACCAAGTACAAGATATTTGCCTGTTGTTGATGACACAGCAATTTATTTACAAAATTTAGCCAATAGTATTGTACAAACAAACAATATTAATCCTGGAGCAGTAACCAATGTTTCTATTGCGGCAAATACTATTACTGGAAATAATGTTCAACCAGGCACTCTTACAGCCTTACAAATTGCAGATCGTAGTTTAACAAATGCTACTATTGCTCTTGGTGCTATTACTGGTAACCTGGTTCAAAGCCAAACATTAACAGGTACATTAATTGCCTTGAATACCATTACAGGTAATTTGGTAGCACAAAATACTATCACAGGTAACTTGATTGTTCCAGGAACAATTACTGGTAATTTAATTCAGGCCAACACTATCACAGGTGATTTAGTTCAGGCCAATACTATTCAAGGTAGTAGTATTGTTGCAGGATCAATTACCGCTGATCAATTGGCCGCCAATGCCATTACTGTAAACACAGTAGTAAGCCAAGGTGCTACACTTAATAATTTTTCAAGCCCTGGTTTTTGGCTCAATGGTAATACTGGCAATGCACGTTTTGGTAATATTATAAGTATTGGTAATAATTTAGGTGTTGGTGATAATGCTGTTATTGGAAATAATCTTACAGTAGGTACTAATGCTACCATTGGTAACAATTTATATGTAGGACAGAATGCTCAAATAGGCAGTAATTTATCTGTTGGTAGTAGTGCAGTTATTGGTAACAATTTATTCATTGGATCAAGTGCCCAAATAGGCAGTAACTTATTTGTTGGTAGTGGTGCCAGCATTGGTAATAATTTAATTGTTGGACAAAATGCACAAATTGGTGGAAACCTACAAGTTGCTGGATTAATCACTACTGGAGCATTAAATGCCAATACTGTTGCCACCACAACTATTGTTCAAGGTGCCGTTACAAGTATTTTTACAAATAGTGTTTTTACTACAAGTAATGTGGCCAGTCCAGCCTCAG
>Ga0208744_1000357_pt1 | contig 17552 bp, 29 predicted proteins | sample CryBogCBH24Aug09_FD_184620 | JGI IMG/M metagenome (GOLD analysis project Ga0208744, IMG submission 184620) | Freshwater microbial communities from Crystal Bog, Wisconsin, USA - CBH24Aug09 (SPAdes) (version 2) | ecosystem: Environmental > Aquatic > Freshwater > Lake | place: Crystal Bog...
ATTAATTCTAACATTTCTGCTCGACCATGTTTCTTTTCGTATCGTTCAAGCATTGACCTTGCGTGTGGTTTATAAGCACGTCGTAGCCAGCGCACCCAACAACACTCGTTATTAAAATTAAAACGACCACGATTTTCATTACATAATTCACAACTCATTTAAGCTTTAAAGCTTCCCTAGCAAATTTAATTCCAATTTTTAATCTGTATTCGCCCTTTGCTTCTTGTTCTAATATTTTTTTAGCCCAAGCTTTAGGATCGGCTGGCTTTAAAATAACTTTAGATAACATTTCTTTTGCCTTTTCTTTGTTATGTTCAATTTGATATGGAGTAATATTTCTAGGCAACATTTTTATGTAAGGTTTAGGTGAATGTGATTTACATAAAGAAACAATATCGAATACTGTAGGCATATATTGATTTTTATTAACCCATTCATCAAAAGACTTGCTCACAATATTAAATTCATATTCTTGTAATTTATAAAACCATACTCTTAAAGCTTCAGGAGTAAAATTTTGTTTTGAATATAAAAGCGTAACTGTATTCATCATGTCTCTAAATCTACGCTTTTCCTCAATATCATCTATCAAAACGGACTCCCTTCAATTGGTTGTTCATCTTCCCATTGGTGCGCCCTAATCCAAGTTGCTGGATAAGGAACCCATTTTCCATCGTCTTTAATCCAATCTTTACTTTTCACTTGCCATTCCAATGCCTTTAAAACTAAATCTATATTTGGTTTATTTTGTTTCCATGCTTTCCTTGCATCCTCTTTTTTAGTCTTTCTAGGAAATACCGACCAAAACTCATTAAAGCCATCTTCAGGAATCAGTTTAAGGGAATCAGGAATCAGTAAGAGGGAATCAGCACGAGTAGTTCCGATTATATCGGAAGTTGTTCCGTCTATGTCAGGAATTTCACTACCAGCCTCTCTTTCATTCTTATGTGGATTTTGATGTTTTTCAAAATTAATAATCTTTATATAGCTTTCATCTTCAATCTTATAAACTTGAACAAACCCAGCTCTTTCAAGGCTTTCAACAGTTTTCTCAATATCTATATCGTCATAAGGTAAAAGCTGTATTTTTAATCTTTTAGGCCTATATTCTAGGCATCCTTTATAGTCACAAACAGTCCATAAAGCTATAAAAGCTAAACGGTCTATTGGTGCTAATTCAGCCAATTCTTCATTTTGAAAGAAACCAGGCTTTATATTTCTTGCTCTTGCCATTTTTAGTCCTTAAATTTGCGTTTTAGGAAGATTTCAGGGAATTTAAGCTTAATTTTTGCTGGTATTCCCCTAGTTTTCCATAGATTTACCTTTATTCTGTCATGGTGGGTAAGCAATCCAAGCTTCCTAGCAAGTTTCGTGCCACCCCCATAATATTCAATGATTTCTCTATCCGTCATAGGCATACTATAATCCTTTTTAAATTTATAATCTAAAATTATTTAACAAAAATGTTTAAATAATGCTTGCAATATAAATCTTTTTATTTAAAATAGCAACTGTAGTTTTTAATTTATGGAGGAAATTATGAAAACAAAAGGCATGATCGTTACGGTTCTAGCAATATATCTATATGGAGCTTTATGGCTCTATTTCTTATATCCAATACTTTGCAAACATTTCGGAGCTTAATATGACTATCCAACAAGAATATGCAGAAGATTTAATTGATACTGACCCAGTAGAAGTTTTAGCCCACATGGATATGGAACAACTAGCTGGCACAATTCGTGCTTTATATTGGGCTAATGAACGTGGCGATATGATTAGTGTTAATATTTTTGCCAAATCTATAAGTAATGCCTTTTTTGAGGAAGCGATGGGTATTACAGAAAAAAAGTTAAATGAAGCTAATGTTTATCAAGGCCCTTATGACCAAATGTATGACATGGGCCATTCACATGGGGATTTTCTATGATTAACTATATTAGAGATGTCATATTTTTATATACAAAAGGCTTTAGATTTAAAAAAGCCATTCAATTAGCAAAACAATTAAGGAGCGGTAGATGATTACTTTTAACGAATTAAAAAAGATTAATGTTAATGACCATACGGAAAAGAAAGGCAATTTAACGTATCTTTCATGGGCTTGGGCAGTCGATCAATTATTATCTAATGATTCACAAGCCACATGGGAATATAAAGAGCCACGTCAATTTGGCGATACTTTAATGGTATTTTGTTCTGTCACAGCTTTTGGTAAAACTATGACAGCACAACTTCCTGTATTAGATTACAAGAACAAAGCTGTAATGAATCCTGACGCTATGGCAGTTAATACAGCTATGCAGCGTTGTTTAGCTAAAGCAATCGCATTACATGGTATTGGTCTTTATATATACGCTGGCGAGGATTTACCACAATCTGAACCTACAACCCAAGATGAATTAGAAGAAGCTATTAAAGAAATTAATAAAGCTGAATCTATTGAGGAATTAATGGCTATATATAAGCAACACGCAAACTTTGACCAGGCATCATTAGCAAAGTTAAAGAAATATTTATCTGATCGTAAACTTGAACTAGGGGAATAATATGAACCAACAAGAACGTTTAACCGAGTATTTAGAAAAGCATGGCAAGATTGATCCATTAAAAGCTTGGACTCAATTAGGCATATATAGATTAGCCGATACTGTTTTTAACTTACGCAAAAAAGGTTATGACATAACAACTACAAATAAAAAAGTTAAAAATAAATTTAAAGAAGTTTGTGTGGTAGCTGAATATAAATTGGAGGGTTCAAACAATGTCTGAAATCATAACTCAAAATACACCTGCCTGGATGGAACAGCGCAGAGGCCATGTTACTGCATCACGAGTGGCAGACATACTTGCTAAAACTAAAACAGGCCCAAGTGCTAGCAGACAAAATTATTTAATTGAGTTGGCCATTCAAAGAGTAACAGGCGTTATTGAAGAAGGCTACAAAAATGAAGCCATGCAACATGGTTCTGAAAAAGAACCGTTGGCACGCCAGGCTTATGAATTGCTTACCGAAAATTTTGTTGAAGAAGTTTCATTTATAAAACATAAAACAATTGAATGGTATGGCGCATCACCTGACGGAGTTATTCATATTGAAAAAAATGCTGGCAGAATGGGATTGGTTGAAATAAAAAATCCGTTTAGTAGCGCTGTTCATTGGTCATACATAAAAGCAGATGAACCACCAACAAAATATAAAATTCAAATGATGGCTCAAATGTCTTGCACAGGAGCTGAATGGGTAGATTTTTTTAGTTACGATGATAGATTTCCAGAGGGCAGCAGGCATTTTCTTAAACGCATGATGCGTGACAATAAATTTATTGAAGAAATGGAAAAAGAAGTAAAAACGTTTTTAGATGAAGTAGCCAAGGAAGTTAGGCTTATGGAAGCTAGACAATAGTGAAAAATGGTATAATACAACTTGGCAATAACACAGGGGGGTCATTTATGATCGACCAGGCACTTCTTTGTCTTGCGCAAACTATCTATATGGAAAGTAGCGTAGAACAAAAAGAAGCACAAATCGGTGTTGGCTATGTCCTTATGCGTAGAGCTGACTTTGATCCAAAACAGGTGTGTTACGAAATGAGAAAACCTTATCAGTTTTCTTGGTATGGAAAAGTAAAACCACCTGAACATAAAGAAATCAATCCATACTTTCTTGATCTTGCATGGCGCATCATGCACAAGTTAGAGCCTGATTATTCTTATGGCGCTTTAAATTTCCACGATACTTCAATAAAAAAACCTCAATCATGGTTCAAATTAAAAAAAACTGTTCAATGGTCGCACATGATTTTCTATAAAATGGAGGAAACAAAATATGCTCAATATTGAGTTATATACCAAACAGCTTAATGGATTAGATATTCAATCCATGATAAAAGAAACAAAATTAAAAGAACCTCAACCTGATATTACCCTAGATTATTATGTTTATCGTGGTAAAAAAGGTTATGCAAGTTTTATATCTGCTAACAATAAAGAACGTCAAAGAGGATGCAATTTGCAATTAATATTTGACGGCGAAACAAATTTGCTAAAGAATGTCAAATTTATTGAAATTAAACATAAGGAAAACCAATGGAAGAAATAACAGACTTTGTAGTAAAAGTTTTAATTATTTTAGGTGGTCTAGGTTTATTGTTTGGCGCTTTTTTTATAATTGAACTTCTGTTTAGGAATCATGTATGCCATTAAATCGCGAACAATTATTAGAGGCGGTTGAAGCTTTTAATAAAACAGGCAGCGAAACTAAAGCCGCAGAGCTGTTAGGTATTAAACGAGCTTGTTTACAAGGAAGATTAAAAGCAGCAAAGTTAGCAAATCTATATACAGCTTTACCACCTGAAACACAACTCCCACCTGAAGTAGCCTTAAAAGATAAAATAAGAACCCTAGAAGCACAAATAGCTTCATTCAATCGTGACGTATTAAGTGAAAATTATGTTAAGACTAAAATCCTTAAAATGTCAGAAAAGAAGCCTTCACCACCTAGCTGGTTATTAAAACCAGGATCAAGTAAATCAGCGCCAGGCGTTCCTACATTATTTGCATCCGATTGGCATTGGGGTGAAAATGTAGACCCTAACCAAGTTAATAATGTCAATTCCTACAACATGAAAATAGCACATAAACGTGCTAAAAAGATGATTGAAGTGGCTATTGACCTATTAAACAATCACATGGTTAATCCAAAGTATCCAGGTATTGTATTTGCTTTAGGCGGTGATATGGTGTCAGGCGATATACATGAAGAACTTATGGCTACCAATGACGCAGAAATTATGCCTGTGGTTATAGACCTATTCGGTGTGCTAATTTGGTGCATAGAAACGCTTGCTGATCGTTTTGGCAAAGTATTTGTGCCATGCGTAGGCGGTAATCATGGTAGAAATACCCATAAAATACGAAATAAGGGTAGAAACTTTACATCTTTTGATTGGCTAACCTATCAATTCCTAGCTAAACACTTTGAATCTGATAGCCGAGTATCGTTCCATATTCCTGATGGCCCTGACGCGTTATACGCGATTTATAATCATAAGTATCTATTGACCCATGGCGATCAATTTCGTGGCGGAGATGGCGTTATTGGAGCTTTAGGCCCTATTATTAGAGGTGACCATAAGAAACGGTCTAGAAACGCCCAAATTGATATGGAATATGACACTATGATAATTGGTCATTTTCATCAATTAATACAATTAGAACGACTTATTGTAAATGGATCGCTAAAAGGGTATTGTGAATATGCCTACAGCAACAATTTTGGTTTTGAACCCCCTAGACAAGCTTTATGGATAACCCACCCTTATCATGGTATTACTTTCTCAATGCCTGTTAATGTGGATGTATCCTTTGAAAACTCTGATAAGTCAGAATGGGTAAGCTGGAAAGGTTAATATTAACTAATTAGGGGAATTTCTTATGTCGCTGCTCACCCCTGAATATTTAGCTAAACTTTATACTACGTTTGCTAAATTGCCGCCATTTGATAAATATGCTTTACCAAGCGCAAGTGCTATTGAATGGAAAGTCATTAAAGACAAAAGGGTATGTGGTTATTTTCATGCAGACCCATTAAAAATAGAAATATCTAGTAGTTATTGCAAAAAGTTCAGAATATTATCTGAAACTATATTGCATGAGATGATCCATTTAGTTTTATATCATTGTAAAAAATATGAGCATTATGATGAACATAAGCTTGAATTTTATAAATTAGCAGTAGAAGTATGCAAAGTGTATGGGTTTGAAATAAGAAAACTTTAATGGAGGAAGTTATGGAAGTAGATCAAATATTAGAAGATAGAGAAGTAACCCATGGCGATTTTGAAATGAAAGCTATGTGGATTCAAGAAATCATGGAAAATTTAGTGGGTTTATATTCTTATCAAAAAATGGAAGCAGATAAGAAAGAAGCTATCCACATGATCCTAGTTAAATTAAGCAGAATTTTATATGGCAACCATGACCATAAAGATCATTGGGATGACATTGCTGGATATGCTCAATTAGTATCTGAACGTCTTAAAAATAAATAATGATTTTACTGATGGATATGTATATAAATGAGCATAATATAAACATATACACAATAACGTGTATATAAAATAGCAAAATATAAACATATAGGAGAATATTATGTGGACAACCCCATCAGCAACTGAAATGAGATTTGGTTTTGAAGTAACAATGTATGTAATGAATAAATAGTTATAGGGTAGGGCGCAGATTTAATAGTTATTACATGACAAAGAGAAAGCCACAAAATCTTCGCCTTACAATATCCTCTGATGGTGGCTTGACCGCCCTAAATATTTACCAATAGCAAATAGCGTATTCTATAGCCAAACGTAAAGGCAGGCTGATAATACAAAGAAGGCACATAATAGTGACAAGCGCAACAGATACAAAAACCATTTCATCCATTATTCAGAACGCATATTAGGTAATGGATGTGCTTTTAAAAGATCAGTTTTTTCGTGAGCTTTTAATTCTTTTTCCAATTCCATTACTTTAGCACGTTCTTTTTTCCATTCGCGTTCTACAACGTAATGTTTGCCTTCTGAACGAATAGCTGGCTTTTCAGCTTTGTAGGTAGGTTTAGTTGCCATAATGTCTTGTTCCTTGTTTATCAATAATTAATTGTTCTAATCTTGGTTCTTTGCCTTCTTCAGCGAATCCAATGTGACACCATCTATCATACTCCAAAATGACTTGATCGTATTGAATACCACTAGAAATAATAGCGTTAACAATGTCCACAGGGCTACCAAAAGCAGGGCAAATAATGTCAGCAGCCAATCCCCTAACGTGTGCAGAAGTCGGCTTACTTCCCAACATTCCATTAACAAGTAGGCAACGATAAGCGCTATTAATATGTATAGGATGTCCAAGTAAACGCCTCACACTTTCTAAATTTAATGCCAATGTCTTTAAATTATCTAATACTTTAGGGTCAGTTGGCGTATTGTCAATGCCATTACGGTCAGCTATTTCTGACGCGTAAAGTTCCTCAAAAGTAAAATGTTCAGTTATATTCATTCTTCAGATTGCGCTTGTTTAGTAGGTGTTGAATGATAAAGCATTTGATCTTTTATTTGACTGCCATGAGATGAGCCAAAATAAAAAGATATAACGCCAGTCCATGCAGTTCCTAATGAACCTAACATAATCATTAAAGCATTGTTTGACGGATCAACTTTATTAAAAAATAATAAAATTAAAATACCAAAAAATCCAATAGTTGTAATAGCAGCCAATATAGCTGGAATATTTGACTTTGTAGCCATTTCCATATTACGAGCAGATACAGAATCAGCCACTTCTATTTTAGCAAAGTCAAGGCCTAATTCTTGTGCTTGACGTTGTAATTCTAATTCGGCTAATTTAACTTGTGCAATTTGATCTGCATTAAGTTTATTAGATTGAATTATGTCATTGACTTCATGTGGCGCTACATTTAAAGCTTTAGACAAAACAGTCACAGCTAAACCTGCTAATGGGCCACCTAATGCACTAGCAACTGTTGGTGCTATTTGTAATAACCAATTCATTTTCTTTTCTCGTGTTCTTCTAAAATACGGATACGAACATTAAGTTCTGATATTTCTTTGTTTAACTCCTCTTTCATTTTAACTCTTTCTGCAGCAGATAACGGACTATCTGTTGGAACGCCTTGTGATGTTATTAAAGCAGGCATTTTAGATTTAATGTCAATTAAATCGTTTTGCATAGAAGTCATAGACGATAAAAGCCATGCAATCGCTGAAATGATTACAGGAAATAACATTGACGTTATTTTAGAAAAATCCATTATTGAGCTACAGTTGTTGTAGCGCCATTTTCATTAATTACAGGCGTAGGAGCTACTTGTGTAGGAACAGGTGCATCTACTATTGGTGATACTGCAAGTGCAGATATTGCAACTTCTGCTTTCTTATGAGCAATTTTGCCAATGAGTGTTTCAACAGCCAAAATAACTGCTCTTACATAACCTACTAATGTTTTAATTACTTGTAATACTGACTGAACAACAGCCCATAAATCTTTAATTAATTGCATATAAACTCCTTATTTTAAAAGATTACTTATTAATAATAACAATACTGCACCGACTGAACCTAACAATATTGTTTCTAAACGCTTTAGTCTTGCATTAATTGCTTCATATCTTAATGCACAAATTTCCTCGTGTGTGCTTAATCTATGATCTACTTCATCTAAACTATGCTTTACCATGATTATGACTTCATAATATACGCTAATGCGTAGTATGGAGGAATATTAGCACCTGTGCCACTTGTTCCTGTAGATGAGTTTGTTGTAGCAACAGTAATGCCTGTTGTTGCTGATTGAGTAACGTCAACATATCCACCAACAGTATTAGCCGAAAGATTTGTATTATTATTTGCTTGACTGCTTCCTCCTCCATTTCTCCATGGCACATTATGAGCATGGCCTGGATCAGTTACAACTGAAGTTGCAGTATGAGTATGAGATACAACAATTAAATCAGCAGAACCGCCTGTTTGAGATACTGAATAAGTATTTCCAGCACCAATAATAAATCTATCTCTTAAATCAGGAGTTCCGTTTGTGCCATCACATAAATAATAACCACTAGGAATAGAACCAATCGCACCTGACCATAAAACAATAACTCCGCTTGGCAATGTAGGTGCAGATGTAGGAATAGTTCCAATAATTCCATATAAATTATCGTATGTTGCTATTAATACATCATTAGAATCTTTTAATACTAATTTATAGTTATATCCTGCGCTAAACCATAATTCGCCACTAATACGACCATCTGTGCCTAAAATAATAGGATTAGCATTAGGAATTAATCCATTGTAATCTTGATAAGTAGCTAATGGTGTAGATGATCCAGCTTGATAAGTGTATATTTTTCCACCTGCAAGAGGTTGCCCTGTTGTTCCTAAAAAATTTATGCCGTTTCCGACTGGTGATAAATTGACTGACATATTTATTGTTTCCTAGCTTGTGGGACTGATTGTAAATAAGCATTAAATTCTGAAATCGGAATTCTTTGCGCTTGAATTCGTTTAGGTAGTTCCAACATAGTTCTTCGTATGCCTGGCTTTAATCCTTGCTCTAAATACATTGCTGCAGCAGGATTGTTTATAATTGTTTGCAAACCTTTTGGAAGTGCATATACTAATCCAGCGGCTTCTGCTGCGCTTTCTAAATCACCTTTATATAATCCATAAGCAGCTCCTGTAATTGCAGCAGGCGCATATTGAGTAGTTAATCTTGCAACTGTTCCACTATTTGGCAATCTATTAGGTAATATCATTTTACCTGCTGCAGCTAATTTAGCTAATTCAGGGTCTTCAGCATAAAAAGCATTACGTTTACCTTTAGTGGTTAATGAATTATATAATAATGAAGGGCTAACACCACCTTCAACATTTTTTAAAGCAATATCTTCAATTTTACGCATATTACCCCATTGTTTATTAGCTTCTTTTAATTGAGCAACCAATTCTTTGTTTCCTGCAGCTTCTGCTGAATCACTTAATCCTTTATTTAATACATCTTTTAAATCTCTTGCATAAGAAGCTACGTCTTTATCTGCACTTCCTGATAATTTATCTAATGTGCGTTTAATGGTTTGATATTGTGGACCACTTATTTGATTGCCTTCTTTTGAAGCTTTATCAATAATATTTTTAATATTTTTATCAACAATTCCATATTGAGAATCATTTAATACATTTTTAGCTTCTTCATCTAAAGATGAAAGATTATTTAAAAATTTATCATCTGCTTTAATATTAATTTTATTTGCAATTGAATCATAAAGATTACCAATTCTGGTTTGTGCTTTAGATATAACTTCTGGAGTAATTTCTGTTGTATCTTCACCCATAGTTTTAGCAATAGCTTTAGTAAAAGCTTTGTTTTGTGTTGAAGTAAATAAATTTTGTGCGCCAGCAGTAAATGGATTGTCATTAAGAGATTCTTTTACTCTTTCTAATAATGCAGAACCTGTTGTTTGTGCTGCATTTAAAGGAACGCCAGCTTTTTTAAGAATATCAACTGATTGTTTACCAATATCACCCAAAGCGTCTTTTACAGGTTGAGCAACTCTACCTAAAGCATTAACTGCGCCTAAACCTAACATTCCCATAGTTGCACCTGCTGCAGTATTAAATGCCTTATTTTCTTCAGGTAAAGTTGGTTGTAATGCGCCTTGTGCAGCGCCTAACCCTGCTGCAGCTTTGTATGTTGATGGATTTAATAATGCTTCACCTGCACGAATAGCATTTAATTCTTTTAATGCTAAACCACCTCCTTTTAATGCCAAGCCACCAGCTAAAGATGTTCCAATATCACCAGCTAAATAACCTGTAACACCACCAGCAGTTTTCATTAATGGTGCATATTCTTCACGTTCTTTTAATATTTCTTTAGGAGTTTGTTCAATACTTTCTTTAGCGCTTGGTAATCCAAATTGAGCGCCAAATTTATCTAATGCTGCAGTTGCTTCAGGATATTCTTTTGCAATTTCTTTTACAGGCATATCTACTAATTGTTTTGCGCCAAGACTTAAATCTCTAAATCTTTTTTGTAATCCTTCTAAAGATTGCTGACCAAAAGACATTTTTTCAAATTTATTAGGTTCTTTAGCTGCAGTTGTTTCAGTAATTGGAGTAAATTCTAAATCAGATGGTATTTCATTAGTTTTAACATCGGCAGATAAAGGCGTAAATTCTAAATCTTGTGGCACAGTTAATTTTGAATTTACTTTTGTAAGATAATTTTTAGTTTCTGTTGCAGGAGGCTCTGCTCCTTGCGATACAGCTTCACCTGCTTTTGTGCCACCATTATAATGAGCTAAAGCGGCTTGAACACTTCCGTATTGTTTTACTAAATCAGACAAATATTGTGCTGCGCCATGAGCAGAACTTACAGGATCGTTGACATCAACTCCATAAGCTTTTGCTGTTTCAGGCATAAATTGAAATCTACCTTTAGCACCTTTAGGGCTAATAGCTGTATCATCGCCACCACTTTCTGTATCTTGAACAGCAGATAAAGTGCCAGCAGGTAATCCGTAACGTTCTTCTAATGATTGATATAAATTATCCATTATTTAGGTAAAACAGTCCCATCTTCATATTTAATATAAGTAACGCCATTTTTTGTTGCTTGTGCTACAGGTTTACCATGATTACCTTGTGCAGGTTCTTTAGATTTTTGTTCGCCTATTTTAGGAATATATCCTTGTTGACGTAAAAATTGTTGAACTTCACCAAAATGTGAAGCTGGATTTACAGTTCCATTTTTAAGTTTTTGAGTTAAAAAGTCTTGTTCTGCAAAGTCTTTTTGAGCTAATTTATCTGTAAAATCAAACAAACGATTTAATGCTCTAGGGTCTGTGCTTACAGTTGGATTATTTTTAAGGAAATTTTCAACTTCTGCAACTCTTGCTTGATCGCCACCTGCAGCCTGTCTAACACCTGCAATAACGCTTTGAGCCAAAAATTTATTAAATGATTGAACAGCAGATAAATCACCACCTGCAACTCTGTCAACCAAATCTTGTGACGCACCAATTGCTTGTAATTTTTGTGCTAATGCTGCATAAGTTTGAGAGCCAGCGCCAGGTTTAAATTGCTCCATTAATTTTCTAGCTTCAGAAGTTCTTAAAAGATTATTGGTGCTTGCTTGAACTCTAGTTGTTAAATCTTTTTGATAATCGCTAAAATTTTGAACACCTGATGTTGAAACACCTGTTTTTAAAGTTGCTTCTGCTGTGCTTGGATTTGCATTTTGTATTGACGCATTAGCAGATTGTCCTGCAATTGTAGTTTCACCAGTTGATGGTGTAATTCCAACAAATTGACCTGCAGCATTTGTTTTAACACTTGGTAAGTTTTGTTGTGCTTGTATGTCTGCTCCACCTAATCTTTGTATGCCTTGATTTAAATATCTACTAAAAGCTTCAGGTTGTTGCATTGCTAATTGATAATAAGGTAATGTTAATTTTTTAACTTCTGATGGAGTTAATCCTGCATTTTCTGCATCAATTTCATGTTGACCCATTAATTTAATAATTTTATTTGAAGCGTCTTGTCTTTGTTCAGGTGTTGCATCTAATGGTAATTTTGATGCAGCAATAACATCAGGTTCATTCATTAGTGGACTAAATGTATTTAATGCAATACCAAGTTTTTCTTTATTTAAAGCTAATTGTGTTTTGGCGGCTTGAGTTTGTGCTGTTTGAACATCTGCTTGAGTTTTTTGAACTTCAAGTGGATTAATTTGTTGCGCTTGTCTATAAGCTTGCGCACCACGAGCCATATTAAGTAAATCAGGCAACGTATATTGTTGTGGGCCTTTTACATTTAAAGATATTGAAGGATCGATATTAAATGCCATAATTGTTCCTTTAAACTGTTAATCCTGTATCAAAAAACGAATTATTAAAAGATGAGCCACCATTTAAATAATTACTAATTGATCCGCCAATTCCACCAATATTAGGCAAAGAATTATAAGAATTTGATCCTAATAAACTTCCTAATTGGAATTGATTTGCAATATTATTAATGCCACCTGAATAAGCATTGGCTTGACCTACTAAACCTGCTGCTTGGGCTGCCGCAGCACCTGTAGTTAAGTTAGCTGCATTAGTTCCATAGTTAGTAGCTAAATTATTAGATTGACTTTGTGCAGATTGACCAATACCAGCTATTGAAGCTAATGTGTTATAAATATTGCCACGTTGTGATTGATAATTATTAAATGCGTTTTGATAAGCATTACCTGCAAAATTTTGTGAATAATCTTGCATAGCTTTTAAAGAATTACCGCCTACAAGACCGCCTGTTGAATTTAATTGATTAGCTAAAGCACCTTGACCTTGTTGCAATTGAAATGCGTAATTAGGCGCTAAATTAGCATTTAAATCTGCATTGCTAAATTGATTGGTAAGATACCCTGTGCCTGTTTGTGTTCCTATGGGATTACCATTAGCATCATAAGTTGTAGATTGACCAGGCAATAATGCGCCAATTTGATTTAAAGCATTGTAACCTGCGGCTCTTTGTGGGGCTAATTGAGCATTTTGAGTATTAAATATAGCTAATTGTTGAGCATTTGCTGCATTGGCTGCATTAGCTTGTGTTTGTGCTGCATCTGAAGCAGCGTTTGCACCAATTAGCGATCCTCCTAAACTTAATGCACCACCTATAACTGAACCAATACCCATATAATTTCCTTTTTACAACAGTTTAGTAAATACTTTATCTATAAATTTATAACCCATATATTCAAACAATGCTGTGTTATCTAAATGAACTTTTGTATTATAAATAACTCTATTAACACCTTGCTCTTTAAGTAACGCATCAGCAAACTTAAACATTTTTAAACCAACTCTACCTTTACGATATTCTTTTTTTAAAAAGTAAATATCTTCAACAGCAGTCAAACAAGTTTGATAGTGTAAATGTGGAGTTATAAAGTAAATAATATAACCAATTAATACACCATCATCTTTTACAGTTACAATTTTTAAAGCGCTTTGTTTCCATAAATTTTCATATTTATCCCATGCTGGGTCTAATGGAAACTCTTTTGTAACACTTAATTCTTCATAATGTTCGCCAATTACTTGTTTTAATTGGGGTAAATTATCAAGCCAATTATCGTCTTTATATTCAATCATTCAATTGCTCCATTCAATTGTTAAATTTTAATTATTATAATATGGAACTTTATAGGGTTTTCCGTTAACCGTTATATTAATAAATCCTGCTGGTTTAGCAGGTAAAGTTGCTGTTCCTGTAGTTGCTGTAGATGAACTACTAAAATTAAGCAAGTTTAAAAAGAATTGTTGCCAAGCACGAGTTGGTCTTTTTGTAGTTTGATCTAAAAATTCAGACTGTGGATATGGATTGGTCTGATTAATTCCATAAATACCATTTCCTGTAGCCATTAGTTTTCACCTTCTGAAGCTTTAAGATTAGCCGATATTATAACCGCATTTATAGGGTCTGTAACTACAACTTCAAAAACACGATCCCTAGCCCAACCTAATCTACGCCAGATAGCACGATTTTTATATTTGCCAATTTGTCCAATAGTAGTCCAATGTTCATTTGACCATGTAGAACCGCCATCATTTGACCAACGTAACATAGCTTGTGGATCAGCGCCTACAACTTCATTGTTTAATGGCGTGGTAATGCCTGTTAAACCTACGCCTGGTTGAAATTGTATTTGTAGTTCTTCTAAATACTCACGTTGTAAATCTGTAACAATATGAGGCGCACGTCTAATACGTCTAATTTCATCACCATTATCTGTATAATTTAAAGAGTCTAATTCATAAATTTGGCCATTTTGATAATCGCCCACCATAACTAAACCTTGAAATACAGCAGAACAATTACCACGATGTCTATGAAATACGTTTTGATTGTCTACATATAGCCATTTGTGCCACATTTGAGTAGAAATATCGTAAACCCATGTTAAATCTAATGTAGGAAATGTAACGACATAACATTCATGGCCTTCTAATTGATAAGTCCATGAAATAGCGTCATCTATATATTGGTTTAATAGAGTCTGTTCAACAGCATGAGTTGATATGCGAGTAGGAACATAACCATTCATCATCATAATTTGGCCTTGTCCACGACTATTTCTCGATACATAGGCAAAACTATTGCCCAAGCGTGACATTGAAAATTTAGCCGCTATACCATGTTGAGTTGATGTGCCTGGAACTCTTTGGAAAGGAAAAGGATAAGAACCTACATCTACCCAAACTTCAGATGAAGCTTCACCTAAAAGATAAACTTCACGATGATCTACAATTAAAGATACAAGATTATCAGGAGCGCCATCTTTAGATGAAAAGCTTAATGGATTAGTAATTGGGCTTAATGGATTAGAAGCTGCCCATTGTTGTGAATTTGTTTTATTGTAAACAAAATAATTATCTACAATATCAACTGTATTAGCGCTTGAAAAAGCACCATCGCTTGTAGGCATAATGCTAAAGTTTAGCGCATACATAGTTTCAGAACTAACGGTTTGAGATGAACTTATAACGTATGTTCCTGTGCCGCCTGTGCCTGTTCCAAAAGTAAGTGTTAAAGTAAGTCCTGTGCCAGCACCGCTACTTGATGTAGATACATTATTGGCTGGAACTGATGTGTAATTTCCAGCGCTTGTAACAGTTAAACCTGTAACTGCACCTGATGCGCCAATGCTTGAAACTGTGTAAGTAGCAGGACTTGTTCCATAAACACCACCTAATACTGTTACAGTATCATTTACTGCATATCCTGTTCCTGCAGTTGCAATAGTTTGGCTTAATACTGTTCCTGAACCTAATGCGGTAATAATTGTGCCTGCCGTAACACCTGCGCCTTGAATAGTTTGACCTGGATATAATGTGCCTGAAGTAACGCCTGTAACTGTTAAAGTGTAGCCTGACATTGAAGCTGTAATAATAGCTGCAACTGCAGATGAGTTCATTTGTTCGCTAGAAACAGTTTGTGTGTTGTTAATGGTATAAGTGCCTGTGCCGCCTGTTCCTGTTCCTAATGCTGTAATAACTGTTTCATTTAATACGCCAACGCCAAATAATGATTGACCTACTGCTAAAGAGCCGCTTTTTAATAAAGTAACAGTTAATGTTGTGCCTGAAATAGAGCCTGTAAATACTGCATTGGCAGGATTAGAAATGCGCCATGTATATCGTGAACTTCCATCTACAATATAAACATTTAGTCCATTATCCGTAATACTTACACGACCTGAATTTGTGTTTAATTGACCAACTAAAGTAGGAACTAATGTAGAAGTTAAAACATAAACATATGGCCCAACAACCGCAACCATATATTGACCACCTGATACAGTTCGCATACCACGAACTTCTTGTTTATTTTGAAATACTATTTTAGATGTAAGACCAGGTGTAGGATATAAAGCTACTACACCACGTTGACCAGGTTGCTTTAACGGATCAATTTCAGGGCGAAAATTAATACATTCTTGCGCGTCTTGATATATTGACGGAGCTTCGTATGAAGGGCCAACAAAGCCAAAATCAGCCATTATCTAAAGAATCCCCCAGTAAGTATCCAGCCGGCATCTTTTTGCCTACTACTCAACAACGCATCGTTAAATCTTGCAGATTGAACAGGTTTCATATTGGTGCGTTTAACTGTAGCTTTTCCTTGTGCTGCATAAGCATTAATCATAGCTATTTGCGTAGCTGATGCTTTGCCATACATAGGCATTAAACGTTCAGCTAAACACCAACGTAACGCCATAGAATAGCCTTGTGGAAGGTTTATATAATCGTTTTGAGTAACAAATCTTTGAAATAGCGTATTTACAAACATATGCATTTCGCCTTGAGCAGGATTAGGCCATACAAAGATGTTACCTAAAGTTTCGGCTGGTTGGTAATAAAGCGCTTTAGGCCATGGACCATTTAAAGTTTTTAAACCAATCATTTCGTAATCTTCAACATTTAACACAGCGACTGGATAATCTAATCCTCCATTAATAATAGGAACGCCGTTAGAGTTAGTGTTAATACGAACAAATGAAGAATCGATGTTAAGTGGTCTTTGGTAATATAAGTTAATAGCGGTAGAGGAAACAGTTTGACTAATATTAACTTGATAAGTGCCAAGTTCGTTGACATTTCCGCCTGCTCCTGTAAGCATTTGAACGATTGTAGTGCCTGGTGTAATGCCCGTGCCTGATAATGTTTGACCAATAGCAACTGCACCTGATGATATAGCAGTTATTGTTAAAGTAGTGCCACTAATAGAACCTGTTACATTTGCACCAATTTGACCGCCTGGGCCAATAGTATATTGTGTTTGACCTGGTGTAATAGGAAAGACAATTTCTGTTTTATAATAAGTCATCATATCTTCGTTAGACCATTGATCTAACATATCATTAAGCATATCAAATGCGTCTTGAGCTTCTTCAGGGCTTGGAGTTTCGCCTGCTGCTAATGCACCAATGTCTTTTAATGCTCTTGAGATAATATCTATTGGTTGTGCCATTATATTTCGCCTATATTAATTTTTAATGGTTGCCATGGTAATTGGGCTTTTTTGTTGATTTTCAAAGAAGTTAGCTGATTTTTAAGGTTGTTAGTAATATGACAAACACCATTAATTGTTGTTTCATTTGTGATCCATAAAACAATATCTTCTTCTTTAATGTCAGCTAATGGTTTATTTAAGATTTTATCACTAAACCACCAATTTCCTTCTGTTTCTACAGAATTTTCCTCGTCATTAGCAACAATGTGATATTTAGCATGAGTAATTAACTCATCATCTGCGGTTATTTCAGTTATTTTCCATTCATAATTAATCATTTTTGTTCCTCTGCTGGTTCTGGCGTGTTGCCTTGTTCAATCCATGCTAAATATGCTTGGTAGTCTGTGTTAGCTGAATCAAATGGGATAAAAGCATTATCTTCTAATCTAATAACAGCGTTTGCAATATTACCCA
>Ga0208744_1000360_pt1 | contig 17513 bp, 22 predicted proteins | sample CryBogCBH24Aug09_FD_184620 | JGI IMG/M metagenome (GOLD analysis project Ga0208744, IMG submission 184620) | Freshwater microbial communities from Crystal Bog, Wisconsin, USA - CBH24Aug09 (SPAdes) (version 2) | ecosystem: Environmental > Aquatic > Freshwater > Lake | place: Crystal Bog...
AGGCGCAGGCGCAGGCTCAGGCTCAGGCTCAGGCGCAGGCGCAGGCGCAGGCGCAGGCGCAGGCGCAGGCGCAGGCGCAGGCGCAGGCGCAGGCGCAGGCGCAGGCGCAGCATATTGCAGCGCGCCAATTATTTTGTTGCAGCGCAACAATTATTTTGCGGCAGCGCAACAATTATTTTGCGGCAGCGCAACAATTATTTTGCGGCAGCGCAACAATTATTTTGTTGCAGCGCAACAATTATTTTGCGGCAGCGCAACATTGCCTATTTTTTAGGCAACGGCAGGGGAGGGGGGTGTTTTTACGGCTAGAAATGGGGCTGCGCCCAGAAAAAAGTTTGGAAAAAACAGTTGCTTACGGCTATTTCGGTATTTTTTATCCCCCAGCTTTATATTAGAGGTGGGCTGCGCGGGGCGCATTAACCCCGCCGTGACACAGAGCTAAATGCGCCGGAAGCCGCGCGCCCGATAGTTAAAAGCTATCTGCCTGTAGGGGGGCGTCCGCCCAGCTTGCCGTTTTGCCTCGCGGCAGCGCCTTTAGGCGGAGAAGTGGATTGACCGCCTTTATGCCCCAAAGCTTTGGCAGCTTCAGAAAGCGTGGTGTATTTGATGGCACCCGAATCATTGCGTACTGGTTTAGACATATTAGCGGCTTCCAAAAAATGTACTAACCCAAGCGCTTCGGTACTACTAACCCAAGAGCTTGGCTATGTACATCATAGCATTAGCGGGTAATAGCTACCACATTATTGGTTTCCCACTTAGGCTCAACCATGTTGCGTATCTGGGAGTTACTAAGTCCTAATACCTTAGATGGCTCTGCGAAAACGTGTTTCTTGGATGGATTTTCCACCGAAGATATGCGCCCGCAATCCCGCCACCCGGCTTCTTTGAGCGCATGAAATAGAGCAGCGGGCGGTACCTTTACTCCGCTAGGTATGGCTCCTGCCAACCGATCACAGAACGCATGATATGGGCTGCAAATAATGCCGGGTGAAAATTCACCGGCCCGGCTGCGTATCATTTCAATGATATAAGCTTCAGCGATAGAGCGCCCATGCTCTATGAGATTCATCTTGTACTCGGTCATAACCGGGGCTGCTCCGGGCATGAACGCCGATACATCACGGCTCCACAGGTAGGCTGCTATTTGCGCGAAGCCGCCTTGATTGAACCATGACCATATAGCAGCGCCTTCTTCGTCGCGCATACGCGGGGCTTCGGAGAATATGCAAAACCAGCGGCGATCTTGCAACGCCAAAGTAATAGGGATTTGTTCATTGGAAAAGGCCAGAACAAAACCGCGATTAGCCATTTGATAGGGATGCAAGCCCTTACGATTGATGTTCAGCATTTCAGGCGGCGCTGCAATTATAGGTTTTAGTTTATTAGCCAAGGCGCGCCTGCTGGAAGCGTCTGGCTCTTTTAATTCATTTATGATAAGTATTTCTGATTCAAGATCGTAGCCCCACTGAGAACCAATGGTATCGGAATCCATGTAACCACGATTCCTCAAGCGTGGGCCACATACTGACCAAATGAATGGCGCCCATAGCGTATCTTTACCACAGCCTTCATCACCCACATGAAGCACTGCATGATTTATTTTAATAGACGGCTCTTGTAGTTTGAACGCCATAATATCCAGCAGATGTTCACGATCTTTTTCAGCGGGTACTAATTTACTCAAAAGATCAAGCCAGATGGATATATCCCCAACACCTTGGCCTGTTATATCCGGGCGCGCATTAACCCATCTATTGCCATACAAATCGCCATCTATGCCTACAAAAGTACCTTCGCCTGCTGCGTAAGTTAAATTGGTTAAAAGCGTGGCGTTCTGTACTTCGCGGCGCTCGTCGAAATGCACGGAGGCTTCTATTCTTCTCCCACCATTAGTGGAAGCACAAGGCACATGACGGAAAATAGCGTTAAAAGCGGTACGAGAAACTTCACGGCGGAACTCCAAATCAAAATAGGAATCGTTTACCAGCACATACGCAAAGCGTTTATGCCATTCACCTTTTTGAACGCGACCTAATTCGCGGGAATCCATTTCTTCTAACAATGCGTCGGTGGTCTTGGTAAACATGCCTGTTGGCGTGATAGTGCTTAATGCCGCATTGAAAGCGTTGTGTAGCAGCTCCGGGCGGATACCGGGGGTATGTTTAGGCGCGCCCCAACCGGCTACTATTTCGAGATAGCGGCTGGAATTTATATGGCTACAATGCTCATGCCAACAGCAGAATGACCGCGATGTTGGATGATAACGGGCCATCGGGTTGCCGTCCGTGTGCTCGTCGGAATTTGGGCACAGCACACCGTACCAGCCCTCGGCATTGCCTTCTTCTATGACTTCATTATTTTCAGATAGCCATGCCAGTACATCATCGCCACCACCATCAGCCAATTTAACGAAGCGCGTTTGAGCGGTATCCGCTGTACCCGGCACAACGCCCAAAGCGGCACAGATTTGTTCTAAGGTAAATTCGCGTTCAGGGTGAAACTCAAGAAGCCGGGATTCAAAGAAATTCTTGCCGGGTTTCAGGTTGACAGAACCGGGGAGCCTGAAATTACGCACGGGGTTGATAGCCCCACCATCCGTGTAACCTGCCGCTGCAATAGCTTTAATGGCTGCGCTGAACTCGTTTTTAGTGGGCGCACCATCTATGCTGAAGGTATAGCCCCACTGGTAATTGCCCGCTGAGGTTTCAATTTTCCAAGTGGGCTCCAAGGAAGGAGCCTTAGATTTAGTTCCAATATCATCCAGCACCATCACCAGCACATACTCACAATTAGCTGCTGACGCTGATAGCTTGCCGTCCACAAAACGGCTAAGAATAAAGGAACCCGTATTGCCATACCATGAGCCTTGCCCGCGCGCGGTAAAGTTTTCCGGCAAAGAGGGCATCCAAACATAGGCTGCGGTTCCGTCTACATGAACGAGAGGATGGCCGCCTTTCATCTTGGGTTTTTGCCGAACTATTAAACTTGTTTCACCTTCAGCCGCTAATCCTTGAAGATACTCAATAAAATCTACTTGTGATATTATCCTTCCAGCCATTTTAGTTCCCCTGCTAGTTTGGTTAGAAAAGCCCCGTCTTGAAAAAGAGGGGCTTTTCGCTTTGTTATTCCCCGTAACGGGTCATTATTTTGTGTTTGGTATTTAATGGCAGATCACCGCACCAGTCAGGTGGCACACACATGATTTGATTTGCCTGTTGCATGACTTTTTCCGCGTCTTGTTCTTTGCATTCAATTACTATTTCATCGTGAGCAGTTAAAACAATGCCTTCTATTTGACGTATAGCATTGCGTAACAAATCATTTGCTGCGGCTTGACAGGCATTTTCTACGGCTATCCCGGCCCATAATCTAGCGCGGGGCCATTCTTTAGCGTCTGATTTTGGTTTCCATGCAGCTTTGGCATAAGTAACGCCTTCTTCTTCAAAGCGCGCGAAGGGATAGCATAATACACGCCCTGATGGAAGCATATACCAAAGGTGTGTCCCATCGTACAAATAAGTAACGTGACCTGCGGTAAATTCACGGCCTTTATTTCTCATGGCTCTTGTATATGATTCTTCTACCGAACGCCAATGCGCGCCCGCCCACGGATTAGACCTGCGCCACGCATAAACAGTATTTAAAGATTCTGTTCTATCCAATACAACGCCATAATTACGGCCCATAGCTGTGAAGGCGTTGACACTACCTCCATATCCGCAAGAAAGTATTGCCACTTTTCCAATTTGCCGTTGTGCCGGAGTTACTTCTGGTTCAGGTACGCGAAAAATACTGGATGCTTCTCGAATATAAATGTCCTTATTTTCTGCAAAAACAGCAAGCACTTCCTTCGCAGCAGGGTGCATTGACAACCAAGGATTAAGCCGTGCTTCAATAGCCACCCAATCTAGCACCACAAAAACACTGCCGGGGGCGGGGATTATAGCCGGACGCAACATACCCTTTAAAACTTCGCTCACGCTGATTCCATGAGCGGGCACGAGGGATTGACCACCCAGCATGGCTTCACGCACCGCTACAGGGTCTTTAGCTGTCTTGCGGGCCATATTCTGTAGCTGTAATCCATAAGAAGCCAATCGGCCTGTAGCGCTACCGCCATTAAAAACAAAAGCCCCGCGTACCCGATGATCTTCTATATCGGCTAAATTAGCCATACGCGTGAATTTAGCAACGCTTGAGGCCCAAATATCTGTAGCGCACTGCAACACATCAGCTACATCTGCCGGTACTTCATCGGGATATTCTTCTGCCATAGCCAGTAGATTGGCTCTAACAGTCTTATCAACCGATTGTTTAGCTTCACCATCCTTAAATACGGTCATTAACTTCAATGCTTCCGGCCCAAGTCGTTCTTGTACCCACTGACGCATTTTAGGACTTCTAACACTTGTAATAGCGCCCTTGGTAATATCTTGCACAAGGGTTTCTACTTCCTTTAATTCTGCGGCTGCATACTGCGTAGCGGCAGTAGCCAAAGGCACATCTACCAATACACCGCGATCATTAATTTCTTCGTTTCTATGATAGTCCTGCAATTCTTCAGGAGTTAAGCCACGCATCCCCTGACTTATAGCTCTCATTGCCCTTACATCTTGTTTGCAGTATTCATACATTTCTGCAAGCAATTCAGGATCGCTACTAAATTCACTATCTTTATTTGGGATGCTTAACTGACGGATAAGATAAGCTCCACGCGGGTCTTTTTTTAGCCCCATGCCAGCAAAACGCCCTACATCTTCCAAGGAACCGGGGAAGCAGTTAGCGCGGGCTTGTGCTGCGGTGCAATACCAAGATTCTAAGCGCGGCTCCGGCACACCAAACTGAGAACAGATAACATACCAAGTAATGAGCCGATCAAAAGAGGCGTTATGCGCTCTAATTTGATGACCTGATTTGAAATAATCAGCAACATCATGTGGAAAAGGATCAGTAGGCAACCACAGTTGTACTTCTTCATCATCAAAAGCATACGCCATGCACAGCGCATCCGTGGAAGCGTGTTGAGCATAATTATACGACCCAGATAAAATCAGGTCGCAGCGACTTTTTGTTTCGTAATCGAGCCAGAGCATAGACATATAGAACTCAAAAAATTGCCACCGCATTTCTGCGGCGGCAAAACCTTCGATTAAACTGCCCGGCGGCGGCGCCCGGCAGCGGGTGCTTCGGCTTGAGCAGCAAGGGCTTCTTCAGCTTCAGCTTCAACTTCAGCTTCAACCCCCGATTCTTCCAATTTAAGCATTGGATCGGTGTTTTCCATTGACACCCACTTAACAATTTCAAAAATAGGGGTGAAAATCTTACCATAGCGATCATGGATATAGTGCTCGCTTTTCAGACAGACCGTAGCTACAGGTGTAGTCGGGTCTGTCATAATGTGCGTTGCAATTTCACTGCCGAGATTTTGCGCTGCTCGGCGTCCGCCAACAGAAGCGGTAGCAAAACGCACTTCTAACCCTTCATCAACTCCGGTAGTGCAAACCAAAGTAAAACCGATTTGCTGCTCCCATCCCTTACGGGCACCAGCGGGGGCTTCTTCCAACGGCGGCAAAGGCTGTGTAATAGCTACCATACGCTCGCCCAGCAATTCACCATCACCCCAAGCAACAAAGCCGTGAATGAACGAAAAGGGGTTTACAACCCACAACGCACCGGACTCAATTTCTGTCTGATCCACACCATAATTCCAGTGCCCGGTTTTGTCCATCTTAAGCAGGGTGCTATCGCCATTTGAAGTTTTGGCATTTGTACGGAGTCCTTCTGCCAATGCTTTTAATGCTGGCAATCCCGCGTTTTTGAATAAAGTAATAGCTGACATTATTTGTTATCCTTAATTTAAGTTAATTTAGAAAGGGCAGCATTGAGTTGCCGTCCGATTTGCAACACCGCAGGTCGTGGATCGCTGTCCTCTACCAACGTACTTCCCGAACTGACAGAAACTACTAATTCATCAGGCAGTTTGGTATTGTGTTTTTTAAGCACTTTTTCCGCTTGCGCTGGTGAGATAAGTTCTTCCTTAATCAGTTCGTTTAGTTCTATGCCCAACGCTGTTAAGCCGATGATAGCTTTGTCAGAGCTGATCCATTGTCGTGATGCGCGCTTGGCTACTAATTTATAGCCGGGAACAGGAATGTCCGCTTCTAACAACTGATGGGCCAAACCTCGCGCCGCAGATACCAAGTTTTCCAATAAATCAGCTTTGGCTAAAAAGGCGCTAAGCTGTTCGGGCTGTATTCCTTGCAGTTGCGTGGCCAATGCTCTATCCGCCTCTCCGGTCATCAAAGGGCAAATAGTCTTGGCAGTACACCAGCGGCAATGAGAGCCCGTAGCAAGCGTTGCATTTTCACGGCTCGATTCACGCACCGCAGCTACTAACTGCCGTTCAAAGGCTTTGACGCGTTTAACGGTTGTGCGCCATACCTTCATGGCTGGCGGCTGCACGATGGCTATATCTATTTCTGATACACCATCGAACACCCACGCTAAATTAGGCGTTCGCATGGCAGCGGCGGCATAGAACAGCCCTTGCATATTTTCTTCCGCTTCTACCAATATGCCAGAACCAAATTTCCAGTCCAAGATAAGAGCGCGATTGTCAATACGCCCAATCAGATCAGAAGAACCAAATACGCCCGCCATAAAATCGCCAAAGTTGACTTCAACTTCAGGCATAAATTCCATTGTACTGTGCGGGTCTAATTCACTTAATTTGGAAAGGGCGGGGAGTATTTTATCCTCCAAGAGTTCTTGCGATAGCACATGCCCCTTATAGGCCATGCCCAATACTTCTTGTGGCTGTAAGCCATGATCAAGAATTTCAGCCATAGCATTATGCAATAGTGTGCCTTCATCTGCGTATGTACTGGATGACTGGGGCGGCATTTTTGCTACCAGATTTACTGAGGCGGGGCAGTTAATTACGCGGGAAGCGGTGGAACCACCAACGATAGAGGAATGCTTCATTATTTGCCCTTAGTTAATTTAATTTGAACGATCAATATAGCACATACAAACAACTTGTCAAATACTTTTTTATACTTTATAGTTGCCTCCATGAATGACTTAGAGCGCGACATAGAGCAGCACCTTATATGGGCTATCGCATTGGTAGGTGGAAAAACCTACAAATTCAAGTCGGTATCCCAAAGCGGCGTCGCTGATCGTATTGTCTGTTTTCCTAACGGCGAAACGTGGTTTGTTGAGATCAAACAGGCTAAGGGAAAGTTATCTAAACTGCAAGAAATTTTTGCTGCTGAAGTTATTGCATTGCAGCAAAAATATATTTGCTTATGGTCAAAAGAACAGGTGACTCAATGGGTAGAAACACAATGCAATTAAGAGATTACCAAGAGCGCGGCGCGGATTTTCTGTTCGAGCATGACCGCGCCATGATCCTAGCCCCTGTAGGGGCAGGCAAAACCGCTATTGCCCTCACCACCATGAAGGAAATGCTTGAAGCAGGTCATGTTAAGCGATGGCTGGTGGTGGCTCCAAAGCGCGTCTGTACCGATGTATGGGATCAGGAACGCCTGAATTGGGCTCCTACCATTACTATGGCTATAGCCGTAGGCACTCCTAAGAAGCGCGCAGCAGCATTTGCCTCTGATGCGGAGATAGTGGTTACTAACTATGACAACTTGCAATCGCTGCCCTCTGCCCATTCTTTTGATGGGGTTATCTTTGATGAATTGACCAAACTAAAAGAGCCTTCAGGAGTACGCTATAAAGCAGTTCTAAAATGGCTAACATCTATTAATATCCGCTGGGGTTTGACAGGATCATTTACCAGCAACGGCTTGGAAGATACCTTCGGGCAATGCAAGATCATAGATCAAACGCTATTAGGCCGCTCCAAGAGTGCTTTTTTACAGCAGTATTTTGTCTGCATTAACCGCGACTTCGGGCAATGGGAGCCGGTGAGAGGATCATTGGAACAGGTAATGCAACGCATCAAGCCCGCTACCTTCGTGTTGGATAACGCGGAGTATCGGGACAAGCTACCAATGCTGCATACGGTCAAGCTGCATTGTGATTTTCCAGAGCGCGCGGCCTACAAGCAAATGAAGGACAACTTTGTAGCATCTTTCCCCGATGCCAAAATTGTAGCCCAAAACGCAGCGGTAGTAGTGGGCAAGCTACAGCAAATGGCAAGCGGCTTCGTGTATGAAACCACGCGAACGCCCAATCCTAATAAGCCGGGTAAATTTATCCTTACTCAACGCCCGATATGGTTTTCCACCCATCGTTTTGATTTGCTGGAAGAAATACTAGCGGAAAATCAACGCGCTAATACTATTCTCGTTTACAACTATAAGGAGGAATTGGCTGAACTCAAACGCCGCTATCCTCACGCGCAGACTTTGGATGACAGCAACGCCAAGGATCGCTGGAATAGGGGTGAAATTGAACTGCTGTTACTACACCCCAAATCAGCCGCGCACGGCCTTAACCTGCAATACGGTGGCAGCAAGATTGTGTTTGTATCCCTACCGTGGTCTATGGAATTGTTTGAGCAGTGTATAGGCCGCTTGCATAGAACCGGGCAAGTAAATGATGTGTGGTGTTACATACTGCTTACTGATAGCACTGTGGACGAACGGATTTTAGCTTCTTTGCACGATAAACAATCTCTAGCTGATATAGCATTAGGAGAACTGAAATGACACGAATTGAACTTCTTAAACTGACCCTAGCCATTGCCAAGGCAGACCTTAAAATCAGCACCCGGCGGTATAACGCAGCTAAGAAAAGCCACGAAAAAGTGAAAAAAGCGGTGGATATTCTTGAAAGTCGATTAAAACTCTTGTCAAAAAGTATTTGACAGCGTATATTGAATTCTCGGAGGTAGTAATTATGGCGCATTTAACTTGGCGTGTATTAAATAACGAGTTGCACAGTTTTTCAGAAGAAAAAGTATTAAGCCTATTAAATGAAGAACTTGCAGGTGAAAAACGGTTATCAATCTTACGGCGTTTGCATCAACGGTATTCTATTTTAAGAGCAGACCGAGAACGCATTGAAATTTTATCTCAAGCAAAGAGGGTTTAATCATGGCGCATGAACTAAGTGTACGAAAAAATGGCTTTGTTGAAATGGCTTTTGTGGGTGACACGCCTTGGCATGGTATGGGGCAAGAACTGGAAGAAGATGCTTCTATTGAAGAATGGCGTGTTGCTGCTGGCATGGATTGGGAAATACAAAAATCCCCGGTGGAATATACATTGGAAGGTGATATGTTCTCCATTCCTTTTCCCGGCCAGAATGTTTTACATCGTTCTGATACCCATGCCCCTTTAGGCATAGTATCTGACCGCTATAACCCGGTACAACCCGGTGAAATTCTGGAATTTTTCCGCGATCTGATGGACGAGAATGATTTTAAAATTCGCACCGCAGGTACGCTATTTGGCGGCAAGCGCTTCTGGGCGTTGGCTGAAACCGGGCAGTTTGGGGAGGTGTGCAATGATGATGGCCTTGGCGGTTTCCTGCTTCTTAGCAGTTCTTGTGATCGAACTCTGGCGACCACTGCTCGTTTTACTACTATTCGCGTTGTTTGTAACAATACCCTTAGCCTTGCTCATAATGATATGGCTAATTCGGTTTCCTTTAGCCATATTAAAAGCTTTAATCACGCGGCAGTAAAACAGCAACTAGGTGAAGCCGTAGCCAGCTTTGGTGCTTTCATGGGTATGGCGCAATCTTTACAAGAGCAGAAGCTATCCTCTAAAGACGCAGTAGCGTTTCTGGCTGATCTGTTAACCCCAGTAACCCAAGTCAAAGAGGAAAATTATGATATAGCAGATAACCGCGCCTATCGCCGGATTCTGACGCTATTCAAAGACGATGCTAAAGGCATTGATCTGGTGGGGCATACCAAATGGGGAATGCTGAACGCCGTAACTGAATACTATGACCATTGGGCACCAGCTAGAAGCAGCGAAGCGCGCCTTAATTCAGCATGGTTTGGCAACGGCGACAAGATCAAAGACCGCGCCTTAGCGCTGCTGGCGGCTTAGTATGGGGCTCAAAGGACGTATCATAATTGGTGTCCCCTCAACGGAAGCCCAAACGCCTGTTTTACAACGCGGTAAAAAATTTGTGAAAGCGCGACTGCTTTGGGCTAAAGATCAAAAAGCTGCGTTAAAGGCCGATGAACGAATGCAATCAACGGCGAAAAAACGCGTACATATTTTAAAGAGTGGCTACTAGCTGGAAGCTAAAAGTATGGCGGTAGTAATTATTATGGGAGCCCTATAATGTCAAATCCTTACGAAAAACGAGCGCATGTATTTACACCAGAAGTGATTGCTGAAATGGCGAAGCAGAACAAAGAGTATCGTGAAAATAAGTACCCAATTCTTAAGGACTTTAATGATGTATACAACACTAAACGAAATACGTCTACACAGTCCCTGTAGCTATGGATGGGATGCAGAAGGAATTGGCTAACGTCTGCTACGCAACAGAAAATTCCCCGATATTTGTTTGATTCGCTGTTCCAAATCATAATCATTCTGGCAATCCGCGCCGCAGAGCTGCCCTTTTTTTATGGGGGTGTTGCAGATCAAGCAGCGGCCTGTAAAGGGCATGGCTTTGCGTTCGCGCACTTCTTTTATGGATGCGTCTCTTTGGTGCTGCTCATATTCTGCTGCATCTTCCAAAATATCAGTCATATTAGTTAGCGTACTTTTTTAGCGGTTGGTGCAGAAGCGCCCAGCCAGTTCCGGGATCAGGATAAGCAGTAAGCTTACAGCCTTCAAATTGTTCAGTTAAATGAAGTCCGTTTTTTGAATAATTCATAACTAATCACTTTTTCTTTATTTATTTAGCTATATTTCCACCAACAGGATAGGTTGCTCCTGCTGGAGCTTGAGTAAATGCCTTTTCACCTTGTTGAACATGACCATTATTCCAAGGGCTTTCCATAATCGGACCATAGCAACTAGCTAGTTTTACGCCATTAATTGATTTAGCTTGAATTTCACATGGAAAACTCCACATATTGCTCATGCCTGTTGTAGGTGTTTGTCCTATTGTAAAAGTTCTAACAGTTGCGGTAACAGTAGTCCAGCTTGGACCTTGTGGATAACTTGTTTGTGGAGGAATTCCAAACAAAGACCAAACTTTATTAGGGGCATGATCGCAAGATCCGTTCATAAGATCTAAATTGGCAATAGAATCCCCAGTCAAAATCGGGCAAACTGCCACGCCTTCTCGAAAAGTTTTTCCTTGAACTGTTATGGTTTTTCCAGTAGGAATTGCAGCAGAAGCAGCACATAAAGCATATTCTTGATTTTTACAAATTCCAATGTTTGCTGAATGAGCGTTTAAAGAAATAAAAAATAAAACAAAAAGTATTTTTTTCATTTTGCTACCTTTTCTAAAAAGTCGTATTGGTTGTAACTGGTATTTCATTTTAATGTTGCTGCTTGTTCTCTAACCCACTTCTGCAAATCTTCAAGCTGCAAAGTCGTTGCAGCACACTGACCCGCCAGAATGTCGTAGTCTGCTATTTTGGGATCGTTAGCAAGAAATGCGTGGCTGGTTGGGTCATTAAAGCTGATGGTGGTGTTGGGAATGGCGGGCAATCTTTGGGCAATGGTGGCGTCGCGCAACCGCTTAGTGTAATACTGATTAAGGCTAGTAATGCCAGCTTGGTAAGCATCATTTATCTCCTGAGTTTGTTTAGTGCTTTCAGCTTCAACTTTTTTAGTACGCGCTTCTTGAGCTTGCGTTTGAATTTTAATTACGGCTTCAAATGCGTGTAACCGCGCGTCCCCTATTTTAAAACCTATGAAAGCTCCAAATAAGAAAATAATACCCGCCGTTACAATTAGTATAATCTGGCTAGGGGTTAGCATTTGTTGTCCTTATAGTATCAAAGCCCATGCAAGTGTTGTATTCCCTATCCCTGCGCTTGGCAAGTGCAGCATTGTACTTTCCGTGAAATTGTGTCCAAAGCTTCAATTCATTACAAGCCCCGGCATAATTCTGGGTATTAAGCCGGATTACCAAGGTGGATTTGCAGAAGGCTGAAGTGCCCACATTGTAGGCAAAATCCATATAGGCGTCTAATTCATATTGATAGAGCGGCACATGGACACACTTTGCTATAGCTGCTTTGCGGCCTTCCAGATCATTTTCAAGGGTAATTAAAGAGCGTACAGGGGTGGTTACGCTATTCTTAGTGACACCAGCAGTGTTACCAAAGCCGATGGTCAACTTATCCCCCGGCAAGGGCTGCACGGCGCGGCTGGTGTATCCTTCGTTGATGGCTGTACCCACCAACAGACTTGCCGAAATGACCAATGCTCCGAGGGATCGGCGTTTGTTTATTGGGCTATCTATCATTTGTCTGAAATAGAATCGTCAGTATCAAATCTTAGGATGATGATAAATAACCCGGCTGTGAGATAGAACAAGGCTTGATATAGCGGCCTCACAGGAATGTCTTGAGCAAACATTTGAGCCCCGCCTAACGCCATTATTACGATACCATACCAAACTGTCCGCGATTTTAACGCTTTCAGCAGAGTATTCATTTTGATGGTTTCTTGGGGGGCTTTGCAGTGGGCTTTGCAGTGGGCTTTGCAGTGGGCTTTGCAGTGGGCTTTGCAGTGGGCTTTGCAGTGGGCTTGATAGTCTTGGCGGCTTTGGCGGGCGCAGCGCGCTTTGTGGGGGCTTTTTTATTCTTGGTAGGCCGGGTATTGATTGTAACGATCAGATTTTCTTCAACAGCAGGAGAAATACCCGCAGGGGTATTCTTATCCATCCCAAAAAACCATCCCCACCACGGAAAATACCCTCTCATTATTTGTCCGCCTTACCGTCTAGTTTGGTGAAAATCTTATCCAGCGCTTTGTCTATCTTATCAAATCTGGATTCGAAATCCACTCGCCTTACATAATTCGTTGGGAGGCTTACTTCGATTTTAGTTAAATCATCTTTTAAGGTGGCTATCATCTCCCATATTTGGCGGGCGAACCACCCTAAAGAAGCTAAAATGGCTGACAATACTATATCCAGTATGACTTGCCAATCGGGGCTCAACTTAATTCACCGAGGCGCTATCGGGCGTGGCGCTATCCGTTGGAGCCGCAGGCTCAACAGGAGTAGCTGCTGCGCTGTTAGCCGCATCTTGGATAGCTTGGAATTGTGGGCTGCAAGCCTGACCTAAAAGTGTCAATAACTGGAATACTTCTTTGGCGGGCCTATTTTCAAGATACTGAAAAATAGATAGCATTAATTCGGAATTAATAGTGATGGTATTTTGAGCCATTTTCAGCCTCTTTATTTAGGGATTACTATTTTGATGCAATATAGCACAACAAAAAAAACAAGAATAGCCCAGATTTCAGCCACAGGCTAATTTTTCCAGCACTATCGTCGGAAATACAAAGGTTTCAGCGTCGTGGGGTACAAATTCCCACCATAAAAACTGGTTTTTTGCTAAGTTATTTCTACTTTTCAAAAGGTTAATATTCTCAGGGTGCCCAAAAATAAGCGGGTCTGATACCGACCATAGAACTATACCCGGTTTTCCCTCACTCCATGCAAGATGCTGGAAAAAGCTATCGCAGCTTACCCAAGTGCGGCATTCCTTGAGCAAAAGTATAAGTTCGGCAAGAGGTAAATTTTTGCGAAAATCAGGCACTAGCTGTTCTTCGCCTTCAATTCCTATCTGTATGATGGGCTCGTCAATTAAGGCAATCAATTCCCGCCAGAACGGGTAATTTTTGGGGTTCTGCTTGCCGCTAATCAGTTTTTTGGTGTAGGGGGAAATAATTATCATAGATATAATTTCCGGTAAGCATTTTCCAAACTATCCTTCCACTTCCACAAGTCCATCTTTTTATATACATTCCACTGGTCAATATCCCCAAACAGATGTTGCGCTTCCGCTATTGATTTACCCGGCACTACTTCAGGATAACAGGTAAAAAGTTCTGGGTTCTTGATTTCAGGGAGGATTTTGCTAAAGACGATGTGATCGCCTAACCCACCATTCAGAACTACCACTGTTTTGTCTTTGAACTTGAGCACATTCCTGAAAATCTGCTCATCGTGATGGTACAATTCTTCCTTGGTTTCGCTGCGAATGCCGCCTTCATGGTTCCTGAAGTGCCAAGTATTTGCGTTTGGAACTACCAATAGCTTGTAGCCTTTTCTGAAAAGGCCATAAGTGAACAATGTTTCTTCCCGATGGGCCACACGAGATAGCCCCAAGTTGTAGTCATGCACTCCGGCGCGATACAGGAATGAACAATGTAAATGCTCCACTTCCTTCTGGGCTCTTATTTCACCCCATTGGATATTATTTTCTATATCAATATCTGTTATTCGCCCGGTTGAAGCGGAAATTCGCGGGATTGGCGGCGTCAGAATGCTGCCACCTATAGCCCCTATGTTCAAAGCGGTATAACTGAACAGACGCTCTAATACACTAGGCTCAGGTATTGCATCGTCGTCAACGCGCCATACCCATTCAAACCCCATGCTATTCGCGCGTTGATGAATATGATGCTGGCCTTTTTTATCTGCGAACAACCATTCCCATTGAATACCCTTAATATCCAGTATTTGAAAAAAATAGGTATATAGCATTTCCTTACGCATATCCTGCGGATCATCATTATCATCAAAGATGATTAACTTATCAGGTAGGCGCGTCTGATTGATAATGGCGTTCAGCACCAAGGGCAGCGTAGTGAAATACCTGCCTCGCGTAGCCACTGAACATAGAATTTTAGCCATTAGTCCACCGGCATATCATCAGATTAAGACGATTCTTGTCATCAATGGGCATAGCTTTATCCGATATTTCACCGGCTTCATTGATGTAGTTAAATTCAAATCCGGGGAAGTGTGATTCATTAAGACCATGCAGCTTGTGATGCGGCCCCCAGAAACCCACAGGTTCATTCATGGGCACTGTAATTAACAGACGCTTGCAATGGTTCTGCAATTTTCTGACTATTTTCAGTCCGGTATCAAGGTGCTCAATGACTTCAAAAGCAACTATGGTATCGTATTGTCCAAGCGGGAAATCATTTATGTCCGCGCTGATAAATTCAGCGTTATAGCTCCACTCCTGTTCTTTGGCTACTTCTATAATGATAGGGTCATAGTCCACTCCGGTGTACTCAATATCTTTTGGGAAGAATTGAATACCATAGCCATCAGTACAGCCAATCTCTAAAATTTTATTGCCAATGCGATTCTTATTGGCCCATTCATAGCGCGTGACTTCTCTTGGAAACACCGGATCGCCTTTAAGAAATACAGCGCGCTCCCAATAATTTGAAAGCCGCCATCTGTACCAATCACGATTGTATTTCTTAGCCAGACGAAGGGAATTGAGCAGGAATATATTGCTCCAATCTTTGACTAACTCAGTATCGTGCATTGTTCCCTCACCCGCATGATAGATAGGAAAGACACCTGTATAGGTATTATCAGCCCATTTTTTTTCAAACACTTCACAGACTTCAAATCCGGCTTTTTCAGATTCAATGCAGAACTCTGTATCTTCTCCGCCACCAACACCATATTCTTCATTGAGAAGCCCTATGGCATCAAACACCTTGCGATGCACCATAACGCAAAAGAATACCGCAAAATCGCGCCCTGCTGGTTCGGAATGCCCCTTGATGATGCAGGAAATGCCGCACTTATCATTGTCGCTAAAGGGTTTATCCAGCATTTCCAGCCATTGATTCTTGGGCTGTTCAAGCAAAACTGTGTCATTATTGAGCAGCACAATCTTATCTGAATTGCAGACTTTTATGCCTTTATTAGTAGCTTTAGCATAACCCAAAGGGGCGCTATCCCATACTATTTCCAAATTAGGAATGGCAGTTTCAAGATAGTCCAGATAAGCCCTTGTATTATCAGTGCATCCATTAGCAGAAACGACCAACTCGATGTCGGTCATTTCGGTGTATTTAACAATTGAATCAATACAGGGTTTTAAGTATTTATCGCAATTGTTATAGGTTGGTATTACGATGCTATATTTCATAAGCCTTATATTACGCTAATTACTCCATTGTGCTACAGGCTCAACTGGGAAACTTGCTGGGGTAGTTGGTGAGTTTACTGCAATTTGTCTTACTGTACTTCTATATGCTAAAAATTCATTCTGATTTGTTAAATAAGGATTTGCATATACTGGATTATTAATATCTACTGTAGCTGTCCAATCTGTAGCAGATAAAAGAGAAGTTGCTTGGGCTTTGTTTTGGGCTTGGATTTCTTCTGGTGTAGGAGTTGGAATTACTGGGGCAACAAACTGTCCATTTACATAATACCAACCAATACCAACTTCTTCAGGACATAAAATCCATCCTTGTTCTTGAGCAAAAGCGTCATCAGCAACAGTAGTATTTATTACAAGGTTGTTTTCGATTACACAATAATTGTTCATATTAAGCTCCATCAAAAACGGTAACAATTAATTGTCCAGCAGCGCCAGCACCACCAGTACCCCCCCCCGATCCACCGCCTCCGCCACTTGGTTGTACACCAGCACCACCGGTAGCACTTGTTGTTACTCCTGTGCCGCCATTGCCCCCATAAATACTAACGCCAGCAATAGTGTTTGAATTATATGTAGAGCCACCACCACCACCACCACCACCCCAAACACTATCACCTGCACTACCAGCATTAGTGGAAAAACTGCTTGCACCCCCACCGCCCTTGTAATTGCCTGCTTGTGCATTTTGCATAAATCTATTTGTCTGGTCATAATACGCACCAGAGCCTTCATAATAAACTGGCAATGCGTCTGTTGTAGATACATAACTACACCAACCATTGGGTGCGCCAGAGGCTCCTGCTTGTGAAATATTTCCAGCACTTAATTGCCCCCCACCACCACCACCATGCGAATTATTATAGCCCCCACCTCCGCCATAAGCATAGCATTTAGTTCCTAAGGAAGATGTTCCGCCAGTGGTTCCGGTAACGCCACCTGCAGCACCCGATCCGCCTGATCCTATTGTTATGGTTTCCGTGGCACCTAAAAGAGATAAGTCTATCCAACGATAATTATACGCTCCCCCACCCCCACCATAAGTACCTCCAGCGCCGCCGCCGCCACCCCAAACTTGTATTAATACTCTGGCTTTAGCACCAAAACCTGAAGGCTTAGTCCATGTTCCAGAAGATGTAAAGTTTTGCACATTAGCCGCTTTTGAGCCGCTACCAGAATATCCAGAAATACCTGAACCGCTATATCCAGAATAACCGCTAACTCCTGAACCGCTATATCCAGAGTAGCCGCTGATGCCAGAGTAGCCGCTAATACCACTGCCACTATAGCCGCTGATGCCGGAGAACCCGCTAAATCCGCTGATGCCACTGCCACTGTAGCCGCTAATGCCGGAGAACCCGCTAAATCCGCTGATGCCACTGCCACTGTAGCCGCTAATGCCGGAGAACCCGCTAAATCCGCTGATGCCACTGCCACTGTAGCCGCTAATGCC
>Ga0208744_1000374_pt1 | contig 17274 bp, 22 predicted proteins | sample CryBogCBH24Aug09_FD_184620 | JGI IMG/M metagenome (GOLD analysis project Ga0208744, IMG submission 184620) | Freshwater microbial communities from Crystal Bog, Wisconsin, USA - CBH24Aug09 (SPAdes) (version 2) | ecosystem: Environmental > Aquatic > Freshwater > Lake | place: Crystal Bog...
CGATATTGTGCATAAGTTGTAATATGAAAGATTTAATTTCAGAATTAATTCATCGACTTAAAAAAGTTGATAAAGAATTAGTCGAAGTTATTGCATCCGGTACTAATATCCATAGCTTTGATTCATACCAAAAGCTTGTAGGAAAAAGAGAGGGCGTATCCGAAGCCTTACTCCTCATTGATGAGTTACTTTCGGAGGATGACGAGGCTGAATAGCCTAGAAAGGATTGCCGAATGGCAATTGATTATAACAAGAAGGATGATCCTGACACACGGTCTGAGTTGGAATGTTTTCCGATTGTAGATCCAGGTGTTGATATCCTTGGTGACCGAGTATTGGTGCAATTGCGCCGAGAAAAGACAGCCAGTAAGGGTGGAATTATCTTGGTTGATGAAACCAAGCAAACGTTGCGGTTTAACGAAACTGTAGCCAAAGTGATTGGGATTGGCCCGCTGGCCTATAAGAGCCCCGACACGCTGGAACCTTGGCCTGAAGGCCCTTGGTGTCAAGTTGGCGATCTGGTTCGTACCATTAAATATGGTGGTGACCGTTTTGTTGTGAATCCTGATGATGGTGGCGCTCCTGTGGTGTTTATTACACTTCAAGCCCGCGAGATTATCTCCAAGATTCGCTCGTTTGATTTTGCCCAGCGCATGAAAGCGTTTGTTGATTAATTAACTTTGGAAAAAGTATGTCAGAAAAAGATGAAAAGATCTTTCCTGTAAAGGAAAAAGAAGACGGTTCTGCTGTTGCTGCTATTGAGGCTGAAGAAGAGCTTGAATTAGAAGAAAAAGCCGAAGAAGATGCCGAGGAAGAAGAGCATCATGAAGAAGAGGCCCACGCAGACGAAGAATCGGATGACGATAGTGGTGATGAGCGTGACAAAATCCGCGAAGCCCGTCGTAAAGAACGAAATCTGAAAAAAGAGCTGGCCCGCCAGCGCGAAATTTCAGCAAAGAATAAAATTGCGGCGCTAGAGCGACGTAATGAAGAGTTGGCTAGGCGAGTAGCAGCGGTGGAGAACACTGCAGCATCTTACCAGTTTGCTCAAGTGGATAAGGCGATTGAAGACGAGGCAACTCGTGTTGAATATGCCAAAATGAAACTGTTAGAGGCCTCGCAACAGAATAATGCAGCTGGCCAAGTTCAATACTTGGAACAATTGCAAGATGCGAAGACTCGTTTGAGCCAAGTCCAAGCGTTGAAAAAACAACAATTGGAAGAAGCTAAAAGGCCCAAACAAAATGTGCCTAACCCTGTGTCTGATGAGGTACAGCGTAACGCACAAACTTGGCTAAACAAAAATAAGTGGTATGACCCTGGTGCAAAGGATACTGATTCCAAGATCGCCAAGGTTATTGACCAAGAATTAGCAGCAGATGGATGGGATCCGTCTGACTCTGAGTATTGGGATGAGTTAGATAATCGTTTGAAGGCACGTTTGCCGCATCGTTATGCAGGTAAAACGGGACAACAGCGTAATGCTGGCCCACAGGCTAATGGCAGAACTGCCAGCCCTAGTGTGAAGTCAGCAAACACCATCACGTTGAGTCGTGATCGTGTTCAGGCAATCAAAGATGCCGGTGCTTGGGATAATCCAGCAGCACGGGCTCGAATGATTAAAGCCTACGCCAAATTTGACCGTGAAAACCGTAACGCATAAGGAGAAATAAAATGTCTAATTCAAGAATTACACGAGATGTGGATGATCGTTTGATTGCACGAGCGCATGAAGCCCGTGAACGTACCGAAAATCCTGAAGAGTTATCTAAACGGGAACGCCTCGAAGCGTTCCGAGATAAATGGCAAAACTCTGCTTTGCCAGACATTCCAAAGGGATTAATCCCCGGAATGCACTTGTGCTGGTTGTCAACAACCAACACATATGACAGTATCGACAAACGCATGGCGTTGGGTTATGAACCAGTGAAAGCCGCAGAACTCGGAGTTGGCTTTGAATCGCTAGGTAAGATGAGCTCGGGCAAGTTTGAAGGCTGTGTTAGCTGTAACGAAATGGTTTTATTTAAATTACCAGAAGACATCTATCAAGAAGTGATGAAAATGTTCCACTTGGAAGATCCGCTTCAACACCAACGTAGCATTATGGACCAAGTCCGTGGCGCTGCAGAGGCTGGAAAAGGCGGGCGTTCAATTCTTGAAGGCGGTGTTCTGGAAATGGAAAAGGAAACCAAACGAGCGAACGGTATGAACGTTCGTTTCGATTAACAAACTTCAAAAATAACAAAGGAAAAATATGTCTACAGTATTTCAACCCTTTGGTCTGAAGCCAGTGTACCATCCAAGTGGTTTGGATCGTGCTACGGCATTTGCAGGTACTAATACCTACAATCCCGGCACTACCTATACCGCTCCGTACTCACTGTCGTCTGGCCAATCTTTCTTTCAATTCCAACCTGTGGCCATCACGACCACTGGTCAATTGACTATCGCTAACCAAACTGCTTCTAGCGGCAAAGTTTTCGGTGTGTTTGATGGCGTCGAGTATACCAACTCTGACGGTCGTCGTTCCGTGGCTAAATATGCCTCGAAAACCACTTTGGACGCTTCTACAAACATCATTTTCTGGATCTTCTCTGATCCCGCATTGGTGTATGAAGCTCAAGTTAACGGTTCTGCAACTACTGCAGCTATTGGTACAGAGTACAACTTTGACACCACAACTGGTTCTACTGTGACTGACGGTTATTCCATCGGTAACGGCGGCGCTGGCTTCTCGACCACTGCTTTGTTGGCTACCTCTGTCGGTACTGGCAACCAAGGTCAAGTTCGTGTTGTTGGTTTGGGCCGCGAAGTGGCTTATCCTGGCGGTTATAACAACGCTTGGGGTGACGCTTACACCATCGTGCAAGTTCAAATCTGCAATAACCAATTCGCTGCCGCTTCGGTATCGGTTTAATTAATTAACGAAAGGAGATAAGCATGGCAACCCCAATGCGTAGTACGGACTTTCGTGCGGTAGTCGAACCGATTATCAACGAAGTCTTTGACGGTGTTTATGAACAACGTGATGACGAATGGAAAGGATTTGTTGAGCAAATCCAAGGTATTCCCCGCAACTACCACGAAGAAGTGATGTTGTATGGTATGAATGCAGCTCCCGCAATGCCCGACGGTACTCCAGTGTCGTACGATCAAGGCGGTACACTGTATATCACCCGTTTCATCTATCAAATCTATGGCTTGGCATATGCCTTGACCAAAGTTTTGATGGAAGACGGTGACCATATCCGTATCGGCAGCACCTTCGCTAAACACTTGGCTCAATCCATGATTGAAACCAAGGAAACCTTGTGCGCTAACTTGTTGAACTTCGCGTTCACAAGCGGCTACATCGGTGGTGATGGCGTTACTTTGATCAATAGCGCTCACCCCATCGCCAACGGCGGTTCTTACTCGAACCAATTGTCTACTGCAGCTTCTTTGAGCCAAACTTCTGTTGAACAGTTGTTGATTCAAATCCGCAGCGCTGTTGACAATAATGGCAAGCGTATCCGCTTGAAGGCCGAACAACTCGTGGTTCCTCCCGCTTTGGAATTCCAATCGGAAGTGATCTTGAAATCTGTTTTGCGTTCCGGCACTGCTGACAACGATCTGAACCCCATCAAGTCCACTGGCATGTTGCCAAAGGGCGCTCATGTGGTTACTCGTTTGAGCTCTTCCAAAGCATGGTGGATCCAGACCGACGCTGAAAACGGCTTGATGCTCGTTATGCGCCGTCCTATGGAAAAATCTATGGAGGGGGACTTTGAAACTGATTCGATGCGCTATAAAGCCACCGAGCGTTATGCCACTGGGTGGCACGATGCGAGAAATATTTATGGCACTGCAGGTCTGTAATCTAACCGATTAATCTGCTATAATGGCTCCCAACTCAAAAGGTTGGGAGCCTTTTTTATGCTTAAAGATAAAGAAAACCAAAAACGTATAGCTCGTGAATGGTATGAGCGCAATAAGGAACTTACCAAGCAACGTGCTCGTGAATGGGCTTTGGCCAATCCTGAAAAACGTAAAAAAAGCATTGACAAATGGCGTAAAGAAAATCGAGAACAACACAATCAAACCAACCGAGACTATTTTGCCCAAAACCCAGAAAAGCGGGCTGCACATCAAGCAAAACGCCGCGCAGCCAAGCTGCAGCGAACACCATGCTGGCTGACCAGCGAGGGATTGTGGTTGATTGAAGAGTATTATCACTTAGCGCAAAAACGGACTGAACTACTTGGATTTCCTCGGCATGTTGATCATATTATTCCGTTGCGAGGGCGCAATGTATCTGGTTTGCATGTACCAGAAAATTTGCAAGTAATACCAGGTATAGAAAACATCAAAAAGTCAAACAAATACGACAATTGGGGCATTTAATGCGTAATTTTTGCATTAGTAGTTATAGGAAGATTTGCCCCCAGCAGGGCCCTGTTGCTTCCCAGGGCTACGATCTAGCGACTGAGCGGGGCTATAAACTCTAGATAGGAATAAACCCCATGTCAGTTACTTTTAATCAGCCGATTCGCGTTTACAAATACAATAACCCCACGAACAACGGCGTCATCGCTCCCGACAACACTGGCGTAGTGTCTGTCAGCCAACAAGTCACCTTCTCCGGTGTCAATGCTGCTGGTGCTATTACCACTTACGGCACTGGTAGCTCGTCTACCACGCAAGATCCTGTGTGGGTCCCCGCTGGTGCTGCTATCACCAACATCCGTTTGTTTGAAACCACAGCTCCCTCGGCTTTTACTGGCATGGTTATTACCGTTGCTGTTAATGGCACTTCTGTTGGTACTATTACTCCCACCACCACTGGCGGCGTGATTTCTATTGCGTTCACAGCTACTGCAGCAACTGCAGCTTTGTTGGCTAACGTGGGTACAAGCGACGTTCAAGTTACTTTCACAGTTGGCACTACTTCTGGCGTTACTGGCACTTTGGCCGGTATGTTCGATATTAGCTATTCTGCTCGTAACTTTGACGGTTCGGTCACCAACGTCGGCCAAGGCTACACCAACCAATAATTAATTACCTTGGGGGCCTTGTGCCCCCGATTTAACTTATAAGGAATTAATTATGGCTTCAAATCTCGTTTCAAATCTTCAGCAACACCCTTCAATTATGCCCTCTGTTACTGTGCAGGGGGCATATGAGCCATTTGATTTACAAGTAGCTCGTAATCAAATTGCGGGACATCAAACTGTTAGCATTTTTGGTTATCAGGCGTCTGTTGGTACTACACCAATTCCAATTTGGGAAAATGCTTCAACTTATACTTTTCCCACATCAGCATCTACCCTGACTCTAGTTAGTACTTCTACGTTGGATAATACCAGCGCATCGGTCCTTATTAGTGGTTTGGATGCTAATTTTAACCCCATTTCAGAAACGTTGTTTTTGAATGGAACTACGGGTGTCACTACGGTTAATAGTTATTTGCGTGTTAATAGTTTGGTTATGGTGTCTCCAGGCACTAGCCAAGCTACAAATGTTGGTATTATTACCATCAAGCAAAGCACTAATACTTTGGCTCAAATTAACGCTGGCGTTGGTAAATCACAAAGTACAGTTTTTACTGTGCCAAATGGTTATACTTTCTATTTAGATTTGGCAGAAGTCAATACTTCTAATAGCTACACTGGCAGTACAATTGTTACATATCGTGTTCAAGCGTTAAACAACGTGACCGGTGTTCAATTAACTGTGTTGCAACAACCTTTTGTTTCATTGTATTCAGCTAATCGTGCATCGGATCCTTTTGCATATACACAAAAAACCGATATTCAATGGCAACTTTCTGCAAGTACAGGAACTATTGCGGCTGGTGTTATTGTAACTGGTAAGTTGATTAAGCTCGACGGTCAAACTGCTTAAATGCCAGTCTACCTTGACACTCGCGCAAACTCGGTTTTATCTATTGCAATTTGCGATAGGTGTAACCGCAAGTTTGCTTATACGGATTTAATGCCGGACCCCAATTTTCCGGGGATGCGAGTGTGCAAGGATGATGTAGATAAGTTTGACCCTTGGCGCTTACCTGCCAGACAGACTGAGAACATTGCGTTGCGCTTTCCCCGTCCTGATGTCAACATTGCATTGACACCCAATGAAATTTTGACAACAGACGGGTATGGTAACAACGCAATTTTCATTGAAGGTGTTCCAAGTGGTAATACTCAGGGCGATTTGAATACAAATAGCACTGCGGCATCAAGCAGCTCTTTGGCTGCAATTATTTATTCTGTGACGCCAAACAATGGTACGAAGTCTGGCGGCACAAATGTAACAATTCAAGGCAATAACTTTACCAACACGACAAATGTGACTTTTGGTAATACGAATGCTACGAGTTTTAGTATTTTGAATTCGACCACGATAACGGCGGTGACACCAGCTTATGCGGTAACGGGTCCAGTTAACGTGAATGTGACAACCTCTTTTAATACAGGAACCCTCTTAGGTGGGTTCACATATAATTAAATGGCTGATCAGTCAATAACCCAACTGCCGGTTGCAAGGACAATCACTGGCGATGAACAGACGGTCATCGTGCAGGGTGGTGTCACAAAACAAGTGCAGGTTAGCCAAATTGCCAACGCAATTTCGCCGGGTAAGCTGATCACAAACGTTGCGTTCGACGTTAATAACGATTTGATTTTTTACTACAGCGATGGCACAACGTCATCAGCTGGTCCAATTCCTGGTTATATTGCTGCAACGGTCAATGGTGCGGGCCACTTAATTTTAACCAATTCAACTGGCAGTCAAACTGATGCTGGTAATGTGGTTGGCCCACAGGGGGCAACAGGCCCAACGGGGCCCGCAGGGCCAGCGGGTGCATCGGCTTCGGTAACAGCCGGAACGACCACTACGGTGTCGTATGGCACACCGGCAAATGTGACCAATGTAGGCACAACCACAAATGCAGTTTTTAATTTCCAGATTCCACAAGGACCGCCTGGTAATAGCACAACGATTCAAGATGATACAAGTACGAATGCAACACGGTATCCTGTATTTGTGAATCAAACAAGCGGTACGTTAACAACTGAATACGTTTCTTCAACTCAATTACAATTTAACCCAGCAACTGGTGGGTTTTCTAGTCCCATCGTAACGGCAGTGGCCGGTATTGGTGGCGGGGCATTTTAAGGAATAAAAATGGCACAGTTAGGCTACACACCAATCCTGTTGTATTCGTCAAGCACTTCTAGCAGCACTCCCAACGCTTCTAGTTTGACCAACAGCACAAGCGGTTCTGAACTGGCCGTTAATATTACGGACGGTAAACTGTTTTACAAGGACAATACCAACACTGTCCAAGTTCTGGCTACTAAAGGCTCTGCTGCTGGCACATTTTCAAGTGTCACGATCACAGGCGGCACGATCAATGGCACCTCTATCGGGGCTACAACGCCCTCTACGGGCGCTTTTACGACGCTAAGTACCACAGGCCTTGCCACACTCAATAGCCTCGCCTTGGGCCTTACAGGCTATTTGTACGGCAATGGTGGCAGCGCAGTAACAGCCAGCACCACAATCCCCACAACAGCATTGTCCGGCACAGTAACCAACGCACAGTTGGCGAACAGCTCAGTTACGATTGGTACGACAAACATTGCGCTGGGTGCGACCTCATTGACATTGGGTGGGTTGACTAACGTAACAGTTACGCAAGATCCTTCATCAGCACTGCAACTTGCCACTAAACAATATGTTGATGCGGCAGTTTCCAACGTTAACTACCATGCAGCCTGCTACTATGCCACAACGGCTGATTTGGGCACAGTTACTTATAATAACGGCGCATCTGGTGTTGGTGCGACAATTACAAACGCTGGTACACAGGCCACGTTGATAATTGATGGCCACACATTTACCTCAACGGATGCGTCGAATGCGGTCCGTATTTTGGTTAAAAATGAGTCAAATGCGGCTTATAACGGCATTTATACGCTGACCAACCAAGGTTCTGGCTCGACAAACTGGGTTTTGACCCGAGCAACAGATTATGACCAAGCTGGTGGCGGTGCTAATGAAATTGCTGCTGGTGATACAACGTTCATTGTTTATGGTACTGTTAATGCCAGCACCCAATGGACCCAAACCACTCCGCTGCCCATTACAATTGGTACAACGGCAATTAACTTTGTCCAAATTGGTAGCGCAACATCTTACAGTGCAGGTACAGGCCTGACACTCATTGGAACCCAGTTTAGCATCACAAACACTGCTGTAACAGCAGGTAGCTATACTTTGGGTAACTTTACGGTCAATGCTCAGGGGCAATTGACTGCGGCGTCTAGCACAGCAACAACTGGTTCTGGTAATGTGGTGTTGGCCACATCGCCAACACTGGTAACGCCCAATTTGGGCACACCCAGCGCTTTGGTGGGTACCAATATTACAGGTACAGCTTCGGGCTTAAGCATTGGTGGTAATGCTGCGACAGCCACAACGGCAACGAATGCGACCAATGTGGCCACTTCAACGGGCACAGCAACAACTAACTATTTGGCTTTTGTAACGGCCACTTCGGGTAATAATGGCGTGACGGTCAACTCTGGGTTGACCTATAATGGAACGTCAAATGCAATTACCGGCGGTATCAACGGCGGAACATTCTAAGGAAAAATCATGGCGGCAACAGGTTATACACCAATTGTTCTGTTTAATAGTGGGGTTACAGGCCACACTCCCACAACATCCAACTTGCAAGTTGGTGAGTTGGCGATTAACTATGTTGATGGTATTTTGTTTTACAACAATGGTACGATTATTAAGACGTTCCAAGGTTCAACGGCAACTTATACTCGCACATCGTTTACGGCCACATCTGGCCAAACTACATTTAGCGTAACTTACACGGTTGGTTATGTAACGGTGTATTTGAATGGTGTTTTGTTGAATGCTTCTGATTATACAGCATCAAACGGGACTTCTGTTGTTTTGGCGGTTGGTGCTGCTACGGGCGACATTGTTGAAACGATTGCTTATAATATTTCTTCTATTGGTACTGCTTCATCTTCAACCAACATTGCTGGCGGTTCGGCAGGTGTAATTCCTTACCAAACGGCATCTAGTACAACATCATTTACAGCAGCGGGCACAACTGGCCAAGTATTGACTTCTGCTGGTACTGGTACACCAACTTGGACAACTCCAGTAGCAGTTGGCACATCTAATACGTGGACAGCAACACAGACTTTTAACGGAACTTCTAGCACTTTTGCTACTGTTCTTTTGAACGCTGCTGAAACTACTACGGTATCGGCTACTGCTGCAACAGGCACGATTAACTATTACATAAATAGCCAATCGGTGCTGTATTACACGACCAATGCGTCTGCCAACTGGACGCTGAACGTAGCGTTTAGCTCTGGCACATCGTTGAACACCGCTATGTCTACGGGGCAGACTGTTACGATTGCGTTCTTGGTGACGCAAGGTTCAACGGCCTATTATGAATCGTCTTTTACTATTGATGGAACAGCGGTAACACCTAAGTGGCAAGGCGGTTCAGCGCCAACATCGGGCAACGCTTCTGGCATTGATGTGTATACCTACACCATCACAAAAACGGCCAGCGCAACTTATACCGTTTTGGCTTCACAAACTCAATTTAAGTAATAGCTATGCCAACGATTATTACTAGCGGCGGCGCTTCAGCAAAAGCATTTGGGTTTGGTGCTGGTAAAGGCGTGTTGCCTTTTAATGGGTTTAATGCGCCAGCCAACATGAATGGCAGCACTACTGTTGCGTTTATGTACTCGGTAACTGCAAATAGTTCTGGATTATTTGTTGCAGTCGGCAATAACAGTGTGAATAAAGCATTATACGCAACATCTTTAAATGGTAGCACATGGACAACTCCCGCCATAATGAATGGAAGTGGAAGTGGACTTATGCTATCTGTTGCTGTTAACAGCTCTGGATTATTTGTAGCCGTTGGTTATGATATTAGCAATTATTCATTATACGCAACATCTTCTGATGGTAGCACATGGACAACTCCAGCGCACATGGGTGGTAGCACTAGCTCTGCCACTATGAACGCGGTTGCTGTAAATAGCTCTGGACTATTTGTTGCCGTTGGCTATGATGGTAATAATTACCCAATATATGCAACATCTTCAAATGGAACCACATGGACAAGCCCAACTTCAATGAATGGCAGCACAAATTCTGTTACTTTAAATTCTATTGCTGTTAATAGCTCAGGTTTGTTTGTTGCGGTTGGTAGAGATAATTCTACTTTGAAACCAGTATACGCAACATCTTCTGATGGTAGCACATGGACAACTCCAGCACCTATTAGCAATACTAATTTTTTTACTCCTAAGTCTGTTACTGTTAACAGTTCTGGATTATTTGTTGCCGTTGGTTATGACAGTAATAGTTATCCAACATACTCAACATCTTCCAATGGTAGTACATGGACAACGCCAGCTTCAATGAACGGAGTCACTACGGCTTACTTTATACTTTCTGTTGCTGTCAATAGTGCTGGATTATTTGTTGCAATTGGTCGTAATAGTAGTTCTTATCCAGTATACGCAAAATCTTCAAATGGTACTACATGGACAACACCGACTTTGATGAATGGTAGTACGAGCATATTTTATGTTCAATCTGTCGCAGCTAATAGCGCTGGTTCATTTGTCACTATTGGTTATGATAGTAATAGTTATCCAACATACTCAAAATCAAATTAAGGTATAAAAATGTACGCAAAAATTTTAAACAACGCTATTGTCAAATACCCATATCAGTGGTATGACTTCAATATTGATAACAACAATACCAACTACGGCACACCGCAACCCGACTTGTTGGAAATTTTCCCTCAAACAGACATTGCCCAACAGGGCTATTCTGTTGTCGCAGTAGCACTTGTAACGCAACCTACGATTGATACAAAAACTCAATCTGTTGCTGAAGGTGCGCCAGCATTGGTCAATGGCGTTTGGACACAGACATGGGAAGTGACAACGCTTTCAGCAGAACAACAAGCCGCATTGACTTCCAACCAAGCCGCATTGGTTCGCCAACAGCGCAACGGCAAACTGACAGCTTGCGATTGGACACAAGTTGCTGATGCGCCAGTAGATAAAGCAGCATGGGCAACATACCGTCAAGCCTTGCGTGACTTGCCTAAAGAAGCTGGCTTTCCTTGGGATATGACTTGGCCTACAGAGCCTAAAGGAGTATAATAATGACTATTTCACGCAATTTATCTATTCTTGCTGAAGGTGCAAGTTCGTCTGGTGTTCTGGGTACAGCTAATGGGGGCACAGGTTTAAATACGATTGGAACGGCCAATCAAGTTTTGGCAGTTAACTCAGGCGGCACTGGATTAACTTATACCACGCTGTCCTCTGGTGGCGGCGGTACTCTTGTCACAGGTAGCGTTGTTCTGACTTCAGCGTCTACTGGTGCTCAATCAATTACAGCGACAGGCTATGGTCAAACTGTTACGTTGCCAAATGCAACTACAGTTAGCAAAGGCGGTAACTTATATAATATTAATAATACAAGCGGTTATCCAGTGACAATACTGGACAACTCCAGTAACATTTTAGGATTTATATACCCTTATTCGGCAGTTAATATTGGCTTGGCAGATAACTCAACAGCGGCTGGTGTATGGAATATTGCCAACGCAGAAATTATTGCGGTAACTGCTGTTTTATATAACTCAACAGTAGCGGCGGGATATACTATTGTAAAAGTTATTGCATTAGATTCAACCAGAGAACTTGTTTTATTAAGTTCTGCTTCAACTTTATATGGCGTTATTTACAACAGTTCTACTCAAACTTTTGGAACTCCAACTTTAATTACAAGCACTTATGGAAGAGTTACTTCTGCCATACTGACAACAACTAATCAAGTGTTGGTTACGGGAAGCGACAATACGACAAATCTAGGGGCTGTTGTTTTAACTTTGAGTGGAACAACTATTACGGTTGGGACTTACGCCACTATTACTGTGGCCGGAACCTATTCTCTTCCAGGCGCAAACAATTTAATAGCTCAAGGAACTTCTTGGGTTTTATCTTTTTATGCTGGCACAGGATCAACTACAGATTATGTTGTTGCATTTACTATAAGCGGAACAACGGTAACAATAGGAACGCCAGTTGCGTTATCTGGAAATGTAAGTAACTATGTTTATTTAACATCTATTAGTAGTTCTGTATTTTTAACAGTTGCTTATAATGGCACAACTACTAATATAACCCCATATTCCTTATCAGGGACAACTATAACGGCTGGTACAGGTACAACAATTACAGCGTTAAGTGGTTTTTATAGAATATTGCCAATCAGCAGTGGTGCAAGATGGGTTATAGCTTATACAAATAGCGGCAATACTGCTACTGTTGCTAATCTTATTAGCGTTTCAGGAACAACGGCTTCCGTATCATCCGCTGTAACTTTAGCAACTACTACAACTTCTATTGGTGTAACTAACACTGACATGATTGTTAGTGGTTCTAAACTAATATTTTTCCAAATAGGTGTTGGATTTCAAATATTGACAGATACTGCTGGGACTCCTAGTGTTGGAACATTTTTAACTTATACGACAGATTCAACAGGAGGTCCTTTTGCCTTAAGTGCGTCCAATAATATTGCAACATTTATTCATGGGGTTAGCGGTTCGGCTGGATCTGTTTACAAAACAAATATTAGTTTTTCTGGTTCTTCTCCAACTATATCAAGCGATGAAGTACTTACCAATTCCGCCACTAATGCCGGTAATAATAATATATCTTGTCCAGGAAGTGGAAGTTCATTTGTTGGAGTTAAACCAGCATCTATCTTGACTGGCACTCTAAGCATATCAGTTAGTCAGTCAACTAATAAGTTTGGTGTTTTTAGTACTTCAGCGACCTTAGCTATTGTTCCAAAATTTACGTTGCCAAATTCAAATAATGTTAGTGCTCCATACAATAATGAAATGTGGACTATTGGCAGTTCACTTTATAGAATTCAATCTATTACATAAGGATTAACATGAATATCTTATATATTCCTGATGGTCAAATATTGGCTATTGGTGATTGCGTGGAGACTGATGATTTGTTGACTTATCCAGATCAGATCGTCCCTAAGCACGTTGTTCCAAGCTATGTCATCGTTGATGTAACTTTGCCTCATGACTTTGCTTACGGAAAATATCTGTATCAAAACAATGAGTTTGTGGCAAACCCCGAATGGGCCAATCCAAACTTGCAATCAACAACCAACTAAAAGGAACTAAAATGTCAGACTTAAAAGATATCGAACAAAAAATTGAAGCTTTGGAGGCTGAGTTGAAAGCCGAAGTGCAAGCCCAAGAAGCAGTTCCTGAGCCCACTCCTGTGGCTCCCAAAGGCACAATTAGCGCCATCGTGCAATTGGCAATCGACCAAGCTGCCGAACGACTAAAGCGCGAAAAAGGTTTGTAAGTCATGGATATCCAGTCTCTTATCAACACAATCATCCCAATCATTTGCGTGGGACTGGGTTGGTTTTGCCAACAAATCTGGAACGAAGTTCAAGAAATTAAGAAGGAACACGGCTATTTCAGGGCAGACATTCCTTCTAAGTATTTGCGCCGCGATGAGTTTTTTGATCGTTGGGATGAGATCATTACTCTTCTTCATCGTATAGAAGACAAGCTCGACAGCAAAGTAGATAAAAAATGAGCTGGAAGTTCGTTAAAGATATTCTAACTGAAGACGACAACGAAACATACTGCGTTGCTCGATTTGCTGTACTGACAGGTATTTTAGGATACCTGGTAGTAAGCCTAATCCAAGTGGGCCATAATGGGACCATTAACATGTCTGAGATGGGCATTGGGTTGGGCAGCTTATTGGGCGGTGGTGGTGTGTTAGTTGGCGGAAAGGCGGCTACAGAACATGCTCCTACTCGATCTACTGAATAATTTTAAGATATACATCATTGTGGCTCTGGTCAGTATTTTGGCCGGAGCCTTTGGTGCGTACCGGCTAACTTCCAATTATTATTCACTTGAAATTCAAAGTGCTAGTTTGAAAGCGCAGAAGGAAAAAGATGTTATACAGCAACAAGGTGACCGAATGGTCGCAACGTATGTTCAGCAAATTGAAGAAATTTCAACTAAACGAAACGAACTGCAAAAGCAGGTTTCGGCTGCTGTGGGTGCTAATAATTGTCGCGTTAGTAATGGGTTTGTGCGGCTGTACAACGCCAGCGCCAGTGATGTGCCCTTCACCCCCAGCAGCGCTGATGTTGCCACCTCCGCCACTGACACCGTTACCAGTGAAGTAGCCGAGACGGATGTTTTGAGTATTGCGATTGAAAACAATCTGAAATACGAACAAATATCTAAGCAACTCATTGACTTACAAAACTTCCTAAAAGAACGTGATTCAACAGTCAACCATTGATTTTATTACGGGTGTCGAAGGATACCGCACCAAAGCGTACAAGGATTCTAAGGGTCTTTGGACGATTGGTGTGGGCCATTTGATTAAACCTGGCGAACAAGATCTAATCCATGTTGAATTGACAAAAATGGGTGTTGACAGGTTATTGCGCCATGATTTGGCTGAATGCGAAGAATGCATCAATAACGAAGTTAAAGTGCCACTAAATCAAAACCAGTTTGATGCCCTGTGTAGCCTGTGTTTTAACATTGGGACTGAGCATTTCAGTGAGTCTTCGGTAGTTCGGCATATTAACCAAGGTAACTATTTTCAGGCTGCTGAGGATTTTTTACTCTGGGACAAACCCCCAGAGCTAATAGGGCGAAGAAAAAAGGAAAAAGCATTGTTTGAAAGGGCCTAAAAAGGCCCTTTTTTGCATTAGTAGTTATAGGGAATCTGATCAATTCCTTGTCAATAATAAACACTCTAGAGGACAAAAACATGGACGGCTTCAAAACACTCCCCAAAATGAAATCCGGTGGTAGCACCACTAAGGCTGCAGAAAAGTACTGCGGCGGTGGCATGACCAAGAAAAAAGCTGGTGGCGAAGTGGAAAAGAAAGACATGGCTCAAGACAAAGCCATGATCAAAAAGGCGTTTCGCCAACATGACAAGGCTGAACACGACAAGGAAGACGCCAGCGAGATCAAGCTGCGTAAAGGTGGTCGTGCTAAAAAAGAGGCTGGTACAGTCAAGAAATTCAAAAAAGACGGTGGTGCTGTTTATGGCGAAAAGAAAACTGCTGCCGACTTAAAAGACATTGAGCAAGCTAAGAACTTTAAGCCCAAAAAACTGAAAGAAGGCGGCTCAAGCGATGTGGTTAAAGAAAAGAAAAAGCCCTCTGGCGATGCAGTTTCTTTGATCAAGGTCAAACCCACAGGTAACAAAAAAGCCGAAGCTGAGTCTAAAGGCGAAAAGCGCCCCGCTCTGCGCGGTAGCGATATACAAAAAGAAAAAAGCAAGCCCGCTGGTGATGCTGTTTCTTTGATCAAAGTTAAACCTACTGGTAACAAAAAAGCTGATGCACCTTCTAAGGGTGAAAAGCGTTCTGCCATGAAGGGCAGTGATGTGAAGAAATTTGCTGTTGGTGGTGATACTGGCGGCGATGATAACGTTGGTAACGACGGCATTTTTTCCAAGCCCGACTATTCAATGTACAAGGACCAACCTGCTGCCACAGTAATCCCTGGCGCAGCTTCGGCTCCTTCTGCTGCAGCCAAAAAGGCCCCAATTGTTACAATGAAGCAGTTGAAAGACTCCGGTTTTGACAACTTGCGCGACTACTTGAATGCCCAACAAGGTTTGACCCGTCGTGGTAGTTCTGCCGCTCCTGCAGCTCCTATGGGTGCTGGTGCTGGTCGTGGTGGTCAAGGTGGTCCTTCTGCTCTTGATATGACCAATCCAAATTCCTCGTCGCCTATGGGCGCTGGCGCTGGCGCTGGTCGTGGTGGTCAAGGTGGTCCTTCTGCCAATGACATGGCTTCTATGCACCCTGCAGACATTGGTTTTTATCAAAACGATGCTTCTGACTATGGCGACAATGACCAGCATCCCAGCTTGGCCGCTGCTCAACATGCTCAAGCTGCTCGGGGCACTTTGGCTCCGTTCCAAGCAAGTGATGCGGCTCCGTATATTCAAGGCGTGGGCGGTCCTTCCGGTGAATTTGGTTCCATCTTGAAGGGCTTGCATGGTTTGGCATCCCGTTTGGCTGGCCGTGGTGGTGCGGCTTTGTCTGAGTATGCAATTCCTGCTTTGGAACACAGCGGTTTCCCTCAATTGGCTGATAATGCTACTCGCATGTTGACTGGTCCTTCCAAGGCTGAATTGATGGCTGCTCAACGTGCTGCTCGTTCTGCTGGCCGTAATGCTGACATGTTGAGTGAAAATGCTGCTCGTTCGGGTGTGACACCAGGCACCCCCGCTGCCCAAGCGATGGCTGATCAAATGCGCCGTTTGCCTGCTCCTGACCGCTCTGCCGTCATGAACAAGAATGCATGGGCTGCTGGTCCCGGTGCTGGCATGGGCTTGAAAGAAGGCGGTATGGCCCACTTTGACATGGGTGGTCCTACAGGCCCCTTGGCAACTCCCCAAGCTGTTGGCGACCCAACTGGTATGCCTGCAATGAACCCTTTTGCACGTAAACCTGTTCCCCAACGCCCCCAAGCGCAACCTCAAGTGCAGCCCCAACCTCGCCAACCGTTCTATGGCCAATCGGCTCCTGTGAACGATCCTACTGGCGGCGGTAGTGCTGGTCAAGAGGCCTTGCTGGCCAATCTGTTGCGCCAACGTGCTATGCAACAAGGCCAGTAAGATGCCTTACGTTAGCAAAGCTCAACAAGGTGCCATGTATGCGGCTGCTGAAGGCAAAAGCAACATTGGTATCCCTAAAAAAGTAGGCAAGGAGTTTGTCAAGGCTGGCCCTAAAAAGGCCAACTTGCCTAGCCGAGTAACCAACAAGCCTACCAGAACATCTGGCAGAGGACGTTAATTCGTGGCTTATTCCAACACTACCAATCAAACCAAAATCACGGTGGGGCAGCTCATTGAGTATGCCTTCCGTGCCGCTGGTAAAACTGCGGAAGAGCAGACACCGGAATATATTAATGCGGCCAAACAGGCGCTGTATTATATTTTGATGAACTTGTCCAACCGTGGCGTTAATCTGTGGATGTTAAAGAACCAACTTGTTGGTTTGATCCAAGATCAAAAGATTGTGCAGTTGGACCAAAGCATTATTGACATCCGTGAGGCAAACTGGTCTTACAACATTTATCCACAGATCAGTGAAGCGCTGCCTGTGGAT
>Ga0208744_1000393_pt1 | contig 16424 bp, 9 predicted proteins | sample CryBogCBH24Aug09_FD_184620 | JGI IMG/M metagenome (GOLD analysis project Ga0208744, IMG submission 184620) | Freshwater microbial communities from Crystal Bog, Wisconsin, USA - CBH24Aug09 (SPAdes) (version 2) | ecosystem: Environmental > Aquatic > Freshwater > Lake | place: Crystal Bog...
ATAACCTAAACTTTGTTATTAGCGTATATAGCTACTCAATGGCTACAAGCGCTACTAGCGCATTCATTTTAAGTGCTGATTCAGGCCCTGTCACAGATACAGTTTCAACTCTCCAAAAATTAGGTTATGTAACAAGTACAATTACAAAACTTTCTGCAACAGATCGTATTTTATTACAAGTTGCAGCTTATACAACAAGTACATCAACAATTACTGCTACTTACCATTACAATGGTAGTTCAATATATTCCGCTTTACGCACTCCAATCGGTCAAGGTGTAAGCGGTACATCAGGTTATTCTGGTTACGGTGCCTCTGGTTATTCCGGTATTTCTGGTTTCACTGGTATAAGCGGTTATTCCGGCTTTAGTGGTATTAGCGGTTTCACCGGTATTAGCGGTTATAGCGGTTATACAGGTATTTCAGGTTATACAGGTATCTCTGGTTTCACTGGTATTTCAGGTTACTCAGGCTTTACAGGTATAAGTGGTTATACTGGTATTAGCGGTTATTCAGGCTTTACAGGTATTAGTGGTTACACCGGTATTAGTGGTTTCACTGGTATATCGGGTTACTCAGGCTTTAGTGGTATTTCTGGTTTCACTGGTATATCAGGTTATAGCGGCTTTAGCGGTATTTCAGGCTATAGTGGCTTTACAGGTATAAGTGGTTTCACTGGTATATCTGGTTATAGTGGCTTCAGTGGTATTTCTGGTTTCACAGGTATTAGTGGTTGGTCAGGCTATTCTGGCTATACTGGTATATCCGGTTTCACTGGTATTAGTGGTTACTCAGGCTACACTGGTATATCTGGTTTTACAGGTATTAGCGGTTACACTGGTTTCTCAGGCTTTACCGGTATATCTGGTTATAGCGGCTTCTCTGGTATTAGTGGTTATACTGGTATATCTGGTTTCACTGGTATTTCGGGTTATACAGGTATTTCTGGTTTCACTGGTATAAGCGGTTTCAGCGGTATTTCAGGCTGGAGCGGTATTAGTGGTTACACCGGCTTCTCTGGTATTAGTGGTTATACTGGTATATCTGGTTTCACTGGTATTAGTGGTTACTCAGGCTTTACTGGTATATCAGGTTATACAGGTATCTCTGGTTTCACTGGTATTTCAGGTTATAGCGGCTTTACAGGTATTTCTGGTTACTCAGGCTTTACTGGTATTAGCGGTTTCAGTGGTATTTCAGGTTATACAGGTTTCTCTGGTACATCTGGTGCTACAACAAATATTTCAAGCCAGGTCATTACATACACAAACAGCTTTAGCGCTGGTCAAGTAGTACGTCTTGATAACGGTTCAAGTGGTTGGTTCTTAGCAATAGCTGATAACGTAACTGACGCAGAAGCAACAGGCGTTGTTCAATCAGCTTCAGCTGCTGCGTTCCAAATCATATATATGGGCTTAATTACAGGCCTACAAAGCTTAACACCAGGTGAATGTTACTTCCTATCACCTACGGTAGCTGGTGCAGTTACTTCAACACCTCCAAGTGCTTTCGGTACGGTATCGAAACCAATTATGAGAGCTATTACATCTACAACAGCTGTAGTAGTCAATGAAAGAGGTTATTTAAACTCTGACAACTCTCAAATTGTATATCCAAACGTACAAGGTGCAAGAGTAGTAAGCACTACACCTTATGTAGTACAATCAACAGATGAATACATTGGTGTTAACGTTGCCGGTGCTGCTACAATTTACTTGCCAGCTCTACCTTCAACAGGCTTATTCGTAACAATTAAAGACGAATCTGGTGCAGCTAAGACAAATAACATTACACTATCCGGTGCAGGTGTTACAATCGACGGTCAAGCCACTTACGTATTAAATTATAACTACGAAGCAGTAACATTAGTATACAGCGCAAGTAATAACTGGTTTATTATATAATGTATATAAATATTATTGCTAATGAAATATGAGCAATACATTTGTATACAACGCGCTTAGAGGTGCTTCTGGATTTTCAGGTTCTACAGGGCCTGCAGGCGCGCAAGGAGCTAAAGGATCTACTGGAGCTCAAGGATCTACTGGTGCTCAAGGTACAGGCCCACAAGGTGCTTCTGGGTATTCAGGTTTCTCTGGAGCTACTGGTGCACAAGGTACTAATGGTACTGTTGGTTCAAATGGAGCGCAAGGTGCACAAGGCACAACAGGTACAGCTGGCGCCCAAGGAGCTAAAGGATCTACTGGAGCTCAAGGTGCTTCTGGTTATTCAGGTTTCTCTGGTGCATTTGCTGGTACTGGTACATCAAACTACGTAGCTAAGTTTACAGGTACAAGTTCATTAGGTAATAGTTTAATATATGATACGGGTAGTACTGCGATTGGTATCGGCACGACAGCTCCAGCAAGTATTACAACTTTACCGAATTTAGGATCCGGGGCAGCAGTGGTAAATCGTTTAGGTATAGTAGACAACTGGGGTGGTCAATCAACCTCTGTAACATCCGCTATGATAGCATATGATGGTACAACACCGTATGAGTTAGATTTTTTAAGTAAAAATATCGGTGGTACCGCTACACTATTAAGAGGTCGAGTATTGTCTGCGGATAAATTTTATCTTGATATTTCTGGTAATGGGTATCTTGCAAATAACCTTACAGCTGCAGGTAACAACAATTCATTTGGCCCATATAACAATTCAAACGCCGTGCTTATGTGTAATACGGCTAATAAGTCTATACCCGCTTTAACACTTTCTAATTTCACGGGTGTTGCAGCAACAAGTGCTATATATATGGTGTGGGATAATAGCGGCATAATAGATTGGTATGCTGGTATGAATAACGGGTCAAGTACATTCCAAATTTCCCGTGCTTTAAGTAGTCCAGATTTCTGTATTAATAGTAGCGGTAATGTAGGCATCGGTACAGGAAGTCCTAATGCTAAATTAGATATACGTTTTCCTGCTGATTCCCCTACAAATCAGCTTAATCATATAGTATTACAAGCTCTTTCAGATACAGTAAATAATGGTTTAAGCGCGCGTACTGGTATTACTTTTAACAATAGAACTGTAGATTATTCAACTACAGGCTTAAGCACCGCTGGTATATATAGTGTTAATCTTGATAATAGTTCTTACGGGCGATATTTAGGTTTAGTATTTTACACATCTACTCTAGACGCGTCTGCAACAGAAAAGATGCGTATTGATCATCTGGGCAACGTAGGCATCGGTACTACAAACCCTAACAGTACACTGACAGTAAATGGTAGTATCAGTGCAACAGGCAACTTTACACTAAACGGTACTACAACGGTAAACGGAGCAAACGGTATTGTATTTAGTACAAATTCTGGTGCTTCTATTTATGAAACTTATGGCTTAAACTTTAAAGTTGGTGGTAGCACTACTTCTTTTGGTGCAAACTTTGTAAATGCAAGCAGCACAAGCTTAATGTATATAAGAGGCGACGGTAATGTAGGTATTGGTACAGGAAGTCCTAATAAACTTTTACACGTACTTGGTACTGCACAGTTCGGTTCTTCCGGTACAGGTTTGTCTCTTAATGCAGGCGCTATAGGTTTTAATAGAGACGTTGACAATGGTACTATTTTTTCAAGTAGTGGGTATGCCTATCAGTTTAATCACACGTATAGTACAACAAACACAAGCGATTACTTAGCGTTACAAGTATACAATTCAGGCGGCACACAAACTGCAAATGCTTTTTATATAAACGGGGCAGGCAATGTTGGTATCGGGGTGGTACCGAGTAGTTGGGTACCTACTTCTCAGGTAATAGAAGTAGGTAATAAAGGCACTGCTTTATGGTCTTACTCTGCTAACAATGGTGGTGTACTCTCTAATGCTTATTATAATGGTAGTAACTGGATAAACGCTTCAAGTACAAGTACAGCTAACTATTTAAATATGTCTGGTGGTCTTTTTACCTTTTATTATGCCACCGGTGGTTCTTCAGGTAGTACGATAACCTTTAGCACCGCGGCAACTATAGGTAGTACTGGACTTGCAGTAACAGGTGCAATAACAGCAACTGGTAACATTACTGCTTATTATTCTGATGATCGGTTAAAGACTAAGCTCGGTAAGATTGAAAACGCTTTAGATAAGATCTGTTCATTAGAGGGCTTCTATTACGAAGCAAATGAAACAGCACAAGCTTTAGGTTATAAACCAGTAAGAGAAGTTGGTATTTCTGCTCAAGCTACTCAAAAAGTATTACCAGAAATAGTAGCTCCTGCTCCTATTAGTGATGAGTATTTAACTATACGTTACGAAAGATTGGCTCCATTATTAATTGAAGCTATAAAAGAACTAAGAGAAGAAATTAAAGCTTTAAAGTAATATGGCATTACCTTCATCAGGAGCTGTTAGTTTTGGTAATATAAATTCTGAACTACAAAACCCGTCTACTCAGCAAATCAGTCTCAACGATACAACTGTAAGAGATATGTTTAGTATTTCAAGTGGTGCTATTGATATGAACACTGGCCACGGTAAAGGTATCGTTACAAGTGGTATGATTTTGCATTTAGATGCAAGCAATACAAGTAGTTATAATGGTACTGGGACGTGGTACGATATAAGTGGGGCTGGCAATAATTTTAGTATACAAGGATCAAACTCTCACACCGCCCCTACAGGTAATTTAGCAAACGGGTATTTAGCGTTTGATGGTTCATCTACCTGGCTTCAAGGCCCGGCAGGCAACTCTATGAGCATAAGTCAAGACTTTACTATAGAAGCTTTTGTTACACCTACAAACGCTAAAGTTAATATGTTTATAAGTTGGAACGGTATTGAAAGTGGAGACTCAAGAGCTATCTTGAGTCATTTACCTTGGGCAGACGGTAACTGCTATTTCGACGTTGCCGGTTGTTGTGGTCCTTCACAAAGAGTTAATTTTTATTTATCACAATTAAACACTACATTTCAAATAGTGTATAGATGTAGGACTACAGCTACCCCTTATCGTCAAGTCTTAATAAATACTGTTTCTCAAGTTGATTCTGGTACTAACGGTACCAATACTCTTAACTTCACCAGTGATAACTGTGCAATAGGTAATTATTACGCTGGTGGGTATAACTGGCAAGGTAATTTATATTATTTTAGAATGTATAATAGAGGTTTATCTGATGCAGAAATAGCACAAAATTTTCAAGCTTCAAGGGGGCGTTTTGGAATATAATTTATGGCTTATTTTGCACAGCTTAACTCTGATAACATTGTCACACAAGTATTAACGGTTGCAGATCATAGCATTGACACAGCTACTACATATTTATCTAGTATGTTGGGTGGTACCTGGTTACAAACGACTTTAAACCTGTCAGGTAATCAACATTACAGCATCGTACCTGTTACTAGCGCAGGTATTACCATTAGCTACACAACAAACGCTGATAATTTTTCTGGATATTCTGGATTACCTATTCAAAATATAGACTATGCTGTAGTGCCTGTTATAAGTGCTGGTATTACAATAAGCTATAGTTTAAGTGCAGATGGGTTAAGCGGATTAAGATATAATTATGCTGAAATAGGATATACATATGATTCTGTAAGAGATGCGTTTATACCGCCAAAACCAATTGGTGATTGGTTGTTAAATGAAACTACGTGTACCTGGATAAGTGGTTAACGCATTTAAAAAACTGTAAAAAACAGTAAGAAAATTAAGGTAATATATAGTAAGTATTGCACAACCAATACTACTATGGCATATTTTAATCCAGCAAACGCATACTCAGGATATTCAGGCTACGGCGCTCAGGGAGCTCAAGGCGCTACAGGTTTAACTGGCGCGCAAGGCGCTACCGGAACACAAGGAGCTCAAGGTATTTCTGGTTACTCTGGTGTTAAAGGATCCACTGGTTCAAATGGTGCTCAAGGCGCGCAGGGTGCAGCTGGCGCTCAAGGCGCAACTGGTACTTCAGGTTTTTCAGGTACAAACGGTACTAACGGCGCTCAGGGTGCTACAGGTGCAACTGGTGCACAAGGTGCTCAAGGTTTTCAAGGTAATCAAGGTGCAACAGGTACAGCAGGCGCTCAAGGTGCTACTGGTTCTACAGGCGCGCAAGGCGCTTCTGGTTATTCAGGCTTCTCTGGTGCATTTGCTGGTACAGGCACTTCCGGAGCTTTAGCAGTATTTATAGGTGCAAGTTCATTAAGTGCTGCTAATATTTTCCAGAACCCAACAACCGGTTATATCGGTATTAATACTGGCGGTACTTCTAACGCTCCTTTACAGGTTGCTGGTAACGTTAATATTACTAACGGTGGTAACATTTCTGCAATAAGCCATCAGGTAGGACCGAACGGTACTGCTAATACACAGGCTCTTTCAGCTGCAGTTAATACATTAGTAGTTTGGGGCGGTACAGGTGGTGCTACAGCAAATAATGCTGTTGTTACATTCTTCCAGGCTAACGTCCCTGGTACAACATTAGCATTTTTAACATCTGCCGGTGAATTCGACGCAACATCGTTTAACTCGACTTCAACACGTGCAGTTAAGACCAACATTCAGCCATTAAACAATTCAATTAATGCTTCATTGGTAATTTCACAATTATCAGGTGTAACTTATGATAGTATTACATATCCAAGCTTAACCAATGAAATCGGTTTCTTAGCTGAAGATGTTTACCCAGTATTACCTTCAGTTGTACAAATTGCAGACGGTAATCCAAGAAGTATCGATTACAGCCGTGTTGTAGTTGTACTTGTTGAAGCTGTAAAGACATTACAGGCTCAGGTTGCTGCTCTTAATGCAAAATTAGGACTGTAAAGTAAGTTAAAGTGTGGCTACACTTAAAACAAGCGCATTTAATCTTACCGAAACTATTATCAATGCTGTAAGAGTGTATAGACAGCAAGGCGCTGTTTTAGCTGAAGATAACAAGCAATTAAGCCGTATAGGTATATGTGCTGGTTGTCCAGAGCTTACAGATCACGGCATATGCAATAAATGCGGTTGTATGATGAACCTAAAAGTAAGACTAGAAGCATCAAAATGCCCTGCAGGAAAATGGTAAAATCATACTCTGCCTGTAAGTATTACTAATGCCTGTTATCAACATACAGTCTTTAGCTAAACCCACCACTCTTACTACTGAAACAGATACAGGAAATCCGTACAGTTTTCAGGAATGGAAAGCTAATAATACTAATATAGATAATAAAGCTCAAATTGAGCAGTATAACAAGTACTTAAAAGAATGGTATAAAAATAGGGCCAATACTCCAGGCGCTATGTTTTTGTATGTTAAGAGTTTATATGTAGACTTCTTAAAACAACTTGGATTATCAACTCGTAGTCCTGAAGAACAACAATTTTTTAGTGCTATCAATTATAATGATGATTTAGACTTACAGGCAGCTGTTACATACTATGCTCGTAAACTAAAAGACGTATCACGCTACCTAGCTGAACGTAGGAGCAACATAGTTTATTCCAAGTTAAAATATAACTTATTAGGTACTAATGGTTATTTAGAGAGTTTATTTTACTCTTATATCCTCAGTGTTTTTACCCAAAGAACTGATTCCGGCAATACCGGTTTAATTGTTACAAACGGTAATCTATTACAGTATCTTCCTAAACTAAGTGATATAACGGATACTTTTAGTGTAGAAATTGAAGAACTGTACGATACAGCTAATTACTTTGATAGGGACCCTAGCGTAGATATTAACCAATACACAACGTTTTCGGAAGGCTTTAGTGCAAGTGATTATGAAACATCATTATATGCAGTGCCTTCTGAGTATTTGTTAGGTTTAATATTAAGTGCTTTGCAATCTGCAAACACCTTAAATCCTTGCTACGGAGTTTCTGGTTTCGTAGGCACAACTATAAGTAATAACACAGCAATGAGCAATGTATATGTATATACCGGAGATGGAGCTAGTTCCACATTTACCTTAACTGGTATTACCAAAACTGATGCCTCTTTGTATAGAGTTTCAATAGATGGTTTGTTACAAACACCTGGAGCTGCTTATACAATTAGCGTACAAAACAGTCAAATACAATTTTCAGGTATACCGCCTGCTGGTGCAGAAATAGTCATTGTAGCTCCAACTTCATAATATGGCACTAACTACTGTCAATCAAATTCAAATGATACCTGCAGCAGCTGCTTCAGGTTATTCCGGTTTTAGTGGTTTTTCTGGTTTTCCAGGCATTACAGGTTCACAAGGTGCTCCTGGTGGTACGTCAGGTTATTCTGGTTATTCAGGCTATTCTGGCTATAGTGGTGCTACTGGTCCACAAGGACCTCAAGGTTTAGGTTATTCAGGTTACTCTGGGGTTAATGGTACTAACGGAACCAATGGTATTAACGGTGCACAAGGTGCTCAGGGTGGTACTGGAGCACAAGGCGCAACAGGTGCTCAAGGCGCTCAAGGTTTTTCTGGTTTTAGTGGTTCAAATGGCGCGCAAGGCGCTCAAGGTACTTCAGGCTGGTCCGGTATTTCTGGTTGGTCTGGTATTTCCGGTAAAAACGGTACATCAGTAACTATTATCGGTTCTGTTGCTACAGCTTCAGTTTCTGGTTTCTCAGGTATCGATCCAACACCTACTTTAGGAGACGGTATTGTTGCAGAGGATACAGGTGATTTATGGGTTTATTCAAATTCATCTGCACCTGGTAGTTTATATGGGTTTACTAATGTAGGTAAAATTAAAGGAGATACCGGTAGTTCAGGTTTTAGTGGTATATCCGGTTATAGTGGTATTAGTACTTCAGGTTATTCTGGCTTGTCTGGTGCATCGGGCTTTAGTGGTGTATCAGGTTTTAGTGGTATAGGTTTATCCGGTCAATCTGGTATCTCTGGTTATAGCGGCTATAGTAGCTTTAGTGGTTTTAGTGGTATTTCTGGTTATAGTGGTTATAGTGGTTCTCCAGGACCCCAAGGACCTGCAGGTAGTCCATCTGGACCCCAAGGTGCACAGGGAGCTATTGGTACTCAAGGTACTTCTGGTATTTCTGGTTATTCTGGTTTTAGTGGATCAGTAGGTGCACAAGGTAGTATTGGTAGCATAGGCGCTCAGGGGGCCACGGGTGCTCAAGGAGCACAAGGTTCTACAGGTTCTGCAGGCGTACAAGGTGCACAAGGTTCTAATGGTTTTCAAGGCAATCAGGGAGCTCAAGGCTCTACCGGTATAAGCGGTTATACCGGCTTCAGCGGCGTATCTGGTTTTTCAGGCTTTCAAGGCGCCCAAGGCGCACAAGGTATTTTAGGCGGTCAAGGACCGCAAGGTGCAGCTGGCAGCCCACAAGGCGCGCAAGGTTACTCTGGTTATTCTGGAGCTACAGGTTCTCAAGGAGCTCAAGGCTCTACCGGCCCGCAAGGCACGGGCCCGCAAGGAGCTCAAGGTGCTCAAGGCGCTACTGGTGCACAAGGCAATACCGGTGCACAGGGTGGTTTAGGTGCTCAGGGTGTAATAGGTTATCAAGGTGCATCTGGCGCACAAGGGGCTACAGGTTCTCAAGGCTATTCTGGTTACTCAGGTACTGTTGGTACTCAAGGTGCTCAAGGAGCACAAGGTTCTATAGGTAACCAAGGGTTTACTGGTAATCAAGGCACTTCTGGTTATTCTGGTTTTTCTGGTATAAGCGGTTTTACAGGCCCTCAAGGCGCACAAGGTACTGCCGGTACTCAAGGCGCTACTGGTTCCCAAGGAGCAACAGGCGCAACTGGTTCTACCGGTGCACAAGGCGCTCAAGGTTATTCCGGTTACTCTGGAGTGGTCGGTAGTCAAGGTTCGACAGGCGCGCAAGGAGCTACTGGAGCGCAAGGTTCAACAGGTTCACAGGGTTCGCAGGGTGCTGCAGGCTCACAAGGTTATTCCGGTTATTCTGGTGTAAATGGTGCACAAGGAGCTACAGGCGCGCAAGGAGCTACTGGAGCTCAAGGTTCAACAGGTAACACAGGAGCGCAAGGCCCATCCGGTTATTCCGGTATAAACGGTGCACAAGGTGCAACCGGCGCTCAAGGTTCAACAGGTAACACAGGAGCGCAAGGTTATTCCGGTTACTCTGGTGCAACTGGTTCTACGGGAGTGCAAGGCGCACAAGGTGCAACAGGTGCGCAAGGTACAAAAGGTTCAACCGGTAGTATTGGACCGCAAGGTGCTCAAGGTGCAACAGGCGGTACTGGTGGTACCGGTCCACAAGGCGCTCAAGGAGCTACTGGATCTGGTGCTCAGGGAGCACAAGGTGCAAAAGGTTCAACCGGTGCACAAGGCGCACAAGGTGCTACTGGTACCGGTGCACAAGGCGCTCAAGGTTCTTCAGGTGGTTCTGGTGGTACTGGTAGCCAAGGTGCTCAAGGCGCTCAAGGATCTGCTGGCCCCGGTGCTAATCAAACCTTAAACACTAATTCATATGTAAACTTTGCAGGGGTAAACGCTAATCCTGGAGGTTTTGCAATTGCATCTACTGGATACGGTATTGATGGTAGTGGTTATATAAATGGTTCGTCAGGTACTATTGGTGGTGGTGCATTTACATTAAATGGCGGGCTTATAGCTAATGCTGTTGCAGGTTTCTATAATGATGTTTATCTAGGCATAGGCGGCCACACAGTATATGCTGGTGGTAATAACTTCTATGTAGACGGTACAGGTAATGTTACAGCTGTATCGTACAATACAACATCATCTAGAAAATATAAAACTAATATACGACCATTAAACAGTTTAATTGGTAATTCTTTAAATACGGTTTACTCTTTATCAGGTGTAGCATATGATAGTACAATAGATACTAGTGCTACTAATCAAATCGGTCTTATTGCAGAAGATGTATTACCTATATTACCTTATGTAGTATCAACTAGTGCAACAAGCGTTGGAGAAGAATGCGTAGGTATTGATTATACTCGCTTAACAGCGGTGCTTATTGAGGCTGTAAAAGAACTTAGAACAGAAGTATATACATTGAAGCAATCCTTATCATCTATATTATAATGTTATCAGCAAATCAAGTCGATGCTAATACTACTGCTGAACAAATAAACGCTCAGCTTGTAACTTTAACTGAAAAGTATCTTGGTAATAAAGAATATGTATTATCTGGTACAAATACAGGTTATGTAGGGGCAGAAGTATCTCCATTGGCACCCTGGGGTAATTTAGCTAATCGTTACTATCCAACTGTTGCAACAATACCGCAAAGCGGTGATAACATATTAACAAAAGCAGAATTAGGCTATTTTACACCTAACAATGTAGGTGCTTCAGTTTATCTAGCTAAAAACTTAACACCATATATAAACATAAATGCAATTGCACCTGGTGCAATATACAAGTACATAGATCCTACTATATTCAATAAAGGACGTGGTTTAACTAAGAATGATCAAGATGATGTCATTACTCATTTACAGAATTTAAATTGGTTAAAAGCCACTAGCACGGGTACAGCTTATGATGGACAGGTAATCGATACCAGTACGTATCAGAAATTTATCCCGTATCAATCTAATTATGAAACTACTAAAACTGATAACAACGGAGTTATAACAGTAGGTAATGATTACGAATTTTGGACAGGTGACAAGAAAAACATTTGGTTAACTACAAATAAATTTACAGAAGAAGATTGGTTAAAGTATTTTGATATTGATTCTAGGGTAAAGAGTTTGCTTATTTCTAATGGTAAAGAGCTTTATTCCTGGCATAGCGATGTGTATGGTAATCAATATGCTTTATACAAGGCAGTACCTGGTAGTGGTCGTACAGTATATAATATGAACAATACGGCTGGAGAGTTATGGGTAAAAACAGTAGATGGTACTGTAACACCTGCAACTTCTGCATTATCTGCTATTTTTAATAAGCATATAAATGAGCCAAGTATATACAATCAGTTAATTTCTAACAGCATTAAAAACTTTGAAGTATTTTTTGATACTTTAGTAATAGAACTGAACGGTTATACTTTATTCGAAAAGATTACTTTTGATTATAGTACTGTTAATATTAATAACTTTGAAGTAGACTTTACTGAGTTAGATTATCACCAAAATGTTTCAACTCGTTTACTTTCATCGTTATCATTGACAGGTATTACAGTAGCAGATTTCGCTAAACCATATTACGGTGGCAATTGGTACGATGAGACTAACAAAACATTTACAAGCTGTTTATTGTTATCGGCTAATGTAACAAATAGTACAGGGGTGTTGTCTGGTTATAGTAATCAGGGACTAATTGTACCGGTATTGTATCAGTACGATATTAACAGTCCAGCTAAGAGAAAGAGAATCTTTCCAACCAACACTACAGACTACAATCAGTTCTTATATGCTCAGGGTGCATCGGCTATTGATCCTAATAAAGAGTACATTACATATATGGAACCACCAGTTATTACATACAATAAAGATATTACAAGCTATGTAATTAACTTTGTAGGGTTTAATAAACAAAAGTTTAATATTATAACCTACTTAACCAATGCTTCAGTATTAGGTAGAATATTAACCGACGAACAATCCGATCCAATCGTAACAGGCGATGATAATACTATAACTGCTGTATAATATGAACGTTAACTATACATTTACCAATACTTTTTCAGCATTTCAAATTAATGCACCTTCCACTATTACGTTTAAACCAAGCTTTATTAGTTTAACTGGTGGGAGTACGCCTCGTTTCTTAAGCAAGATTGTATACAACTTTCCGGATAGTACACAAACTAAGATCTACACTTTTAACTACTATGATTATGATGACTGGACAGAAGATAGTAGAGTAGACTTTGTTTATACATTACCTTATAGTGTTAATTCACAAATCATAACCATAACAGTATACATAGGCCCGGATTTATATAGCACACCTACAACTTACACGTTATCTGCACAAACAGTGGCTACTAATTTAACTCAATCCCCTCTAGATTACTCTCAGCCTTATGCATTTGGAGAAGTACATTTATTAAAGTCTCGTGCTTGGGGAACCAACAACAATCAAGTGTTTTTATTGGAAACTAACAACCCTAACTATTTGTTAGTTAACTATAATGGATAAATATAATACAGATGTCTATTAAGATTACAGATTTACCACTCGCACCGAATAGTATTATTACTCAGGATATTACTATACCGGTTGCGAAAACTGAGAACGATCCAAAGACATATAAAATGTCTACCGCTCAATTAGTAGCCTGGTTACAGACCCAGGGCATTGGTGCAGGTATTGGTGGTCAGTCCGGTTTTTCGGGTTATTCTGGGGCAACAGGGCCTATGGGCGCTGGTTCCCAAGGAGCTCAGGGTGGTATAGGTGCACAGGGTGCAGTTGGTGTGCAAGGTATACCTGGTAGTCAAGGTTATTCTGGTTTTAGCGGAGATTCAGGCGCTTCTGGTTGGTCTGGTAGTCCTGGTTATTCTGGTTTTAGCGGAGATTCTGGTGCGTCTGGCTGGTCTGGTAGTTCAGGTTTTAGCGGTGTAAGCGGGTCCTCTGGTTTTTCAGGCCCTGCAGGTGCTAACAATGGTAACCCCGGTCCAGGTTTAGTGTATACCGGTTATTATAGAGGACCTACATATGTTTACTATGACACACCTAATCGTGTTGACGTTGCAAGTTATTCCGGTACAAGTGGTTTAGCGTATTATATTGCAAGAAGTAGTACTTTAAGTAGTTCTACATATTCTGGTTATACAGGTTGGGGTGTACCCGGTACAGATTTAAATGACTGGGCTTCGTTTGGTTCTACTTTTGCTAGTGTAGCAACTGATTTATTATTAGCACAGGACGTATCAGTTACACAAGGTATTGTGTTAGGTACAGTAGGTGATCTTTCTGCTGGTTTTATTCGTACAGCTAATGCAGATTGGCCAGGCACATCTGGCTCTCACGGAGTATGGTTAGGTAACTACACTGATGGTAACGCTTACCTCTTTGTTGGTAACTATCCAAACAATGGTTTATTATATAGAGGAGATACTGGTCAATTACAATTATCTGGTACTATATTTGCAAATGCTGGTTCTATTGGTGGAGTAGGTATAGCACAGGGCCAATTATACACAGGCAATCCTTCTACTGCCGGTCAATCTACTACACCTGTTTATATTAATGGTACAGCTGATGATGGTCATACAGATCGTTCATACTTCTCTTTAGGAGATTCTTTAAAGTATTACCGTTATAGTGGTACAAATTATTTTAACGTATCTGGTGGTATCACCGCTTTATATGGTTCAATTGGCGGTGTTGGTGTAGCACAAGGACAAATCTATACAGGTAATCCTTCTACGGCAGGTCAAGACACTACTCCGTTGTATATTAACGGGACATACGATGACGGTATGACAGATCGTTCGTATTTTTCATTAGGTAGTTCTTTAAAATACTACCGTCATAACGGTACAAACTATTTCAACGTATCTGGCGGTATTACTGCAAGTTACGGTTCTATTGGTCAGGTTGGTATTGATTCAGCTCATATATACACTGGTAACCCAGGCACAGCAGGTACAGCTTCGACTCCATTTTATTTAAATGCATCTCCTGGTGCAGTTGATACATCTAACGTAAGCACAGCTATATTATATCTAGGCGATTCATTTAAGTGGTATAAAAAAGCTGGTACATCTACACCTACATTTAATCTATTGTTAGGTGCAACAGGATTGACTAGTAGCTACTCGTTGAGTACTACAGGTAATTACCTACAATGGGATGGTAGCAACCTTTATATTAACGGTAATATTACAGTTACCGGTGGTAATGCAGCTACACAAACATTTGTACGTTCTACTTCTGCTCAAATTTATACTGATGCAACTGCATTAGCTAATTCAATCGCTGCAGGTACCTATCCAGGCACACCTTCGACCTTTATTAACGGTTCTAGTATATTTAGCCCTGTTATTACTGGTGTAGATGGCTACTTTGCAAGTACCTTTAAGGTAGGTTCATCTCCAAGTATAGTACTTGATGGTAATGCTAAAAAGATCTATATAGGTAGTGGTAACTGGAATAGTAGTGATACTCCTTTCTTTACCGGTTATAGTGGGTCTACTGGAGGGTTCTTCTCCTTAGGTAACAAGCTTTCATTTAACCCTTCAACTCAAACATTAACAGTAAATGGTGTAATTAACGCAGTAGCTGGTAGTAATACAACTACAACAAGTGATCTTACTGCCGGTATGAGTACTGTTAGCGGGTACGTTAATTTATTAGCTAGCGGTGGCTATAGCGGGGCGGGTATGTCCTTTATACAAGGTAATGCTATATTCGGACCTTATTTAGCCGGTGCAAGTGGTTATATTGCTGGTAACTTTACCGTTGGTAGTAGTTCTCCTATAGTATTAGACGGTACTAATAAGAAAATGTACATAGGTAGTAGTAGTACGTACCTCGATCCTAACGCTAAACTCTATGCAGATTATCAAGGTAAATTTAGCTTAAGTTCTGGTTTCTCTTATAACGGTACTGACACGTTTACTTTTGGTAGTACAACATCTAACAAGTATATGCAGTGGAATACCACTACAGATTCTCTTAAGATAAAAGGCGTTGAGTCTGTAGATGGCATTGTTATTACATCAAATCAAGGTATGAGGTATACCGACGACACCGGTGTGTTTACAATTACCGGTGGTGGAGCTAATGGTGTAGACCACGGTGCACAAATCGACTTTGTCGGTAATCAATTACCGGTACAATCAGGTTCTCATATTGCAGGTGTATTAAGTCTTAACGCCGGTTCAATGGTTGGAGGAGAATCTCAAACACCAAATGACGGAGCTATACGATTTGGTACAGGTTCTAACGGTACTAATGCTAACTACGTTAGAATGTGGATAAACTATGATGGTCTAGTTAACGTTTACAATAACGGTGGTGGTGCAAATGCAGGCAATTTAAAAGTAGATAATAACTTAGTTGTAGGCGGAACCGCGAAAATCGGTTCCTACACTCTACCAAACTCAGACGGTTATAGTGGTTATGTGTTAACCACAAATGGTTCCGGTACTGTTACTTGGCAAGCAGGTGGAGGTGGCGGTGGTGGAGTAACTAGTATTACTGGTACTGCAGAACAAGTTATAGCTTCCGCTTCTACTGGTAATGTCACTTTAAGTTTACCACAAAATATAGATAGTGCGTCAAGCCCGACATTCTATGCTGTAGTAGCTCGAGGCGGTGCTTTTGAGGCTTTAGATAGCGGTGGTAATCAAAAAGCATACATCGATAGCGCTACTGGTTATGCAGAATTTCATAATGATGTAGCTATAACCGGTAATATGAGTGCTGGTAGTATGACTTTAGGCGGTGTAACTCGTACAACCTGGCCTACAGGTGGTACTGGTCCACAAGGACCTGCAGGTCCTACTGGTGCTCAAGGTAACATCGGTCCTACCGGTGCTCAAGGTAACATCGGTCCTACTGGTGCACAAGGTCAAAG
>Ga0208744_1000394_pt1 | contig 16416 bp, 19 predicted proteins | sample CryBogCBH24Aug09_FD_184620 | JGI IMG/M metagenome (GOLD analysis project Ga0208744, IMG submission 184620) | Freshwater microbial communities from Crystal Bog, Wisconsin, USA - CBH24Aug09 (SPAdes) (version 2) | ecosystem: Environmental > Aquatic > Freshwater > Lake | place: Crystal Bog...
GAACAAGTATACTCAGGTGATCAAGACTATCAGTTATTGAGCACATATTTTCCCAAGGCTTCAATAGAAATGTTGAACATGTTTGAATTTGGCTGGTGGCCTTTGTATGTAGAACGCACTCTTGGTGCTTTCTACTATCAAAATAGTCAAAAGACAGGTCAGACTGTGACAGCATTTACGCCAGGCAAATTGGTCAAGGTCAATCAGACTCTGCAGAGATTGGAAGTGTTCAAGGTGTGTGAAATATTTTACTCTACCTTGGTCACAGATAATTCCAATATCAACGAGAAAGATGCAGCCAACTATCAATTTGCTCGCAAGCGTTTTGAAGAAGAATGGGAAAAGGCTATCCAAGAAAGTTATTTCTATGACCTAAGAGGTTATGGTGAGATCGGCATATATCAACAAAGTTGGTTGGCTGATGTCAACTTCTTCGAAGGCGATCGTCGCTACTTCTAATAACTATAATATTATGACAGCATTCGTATATAAATGGACACACAAACCCTCCCTAGGATGGTATGTAGGCTCACGAACTGCGAAAAGGTGTCATCAAGAAGATGGTTATATTTGTAGTAGCAAAATAGTAAAGCCAATGATACAAACTAATCCCTCTGAATGGGAAAGAACTATCTTAGCAACAGGAACACCAAAAGAGATGAGAATGTTAGAAACTCTTATATTAGAAACCGTTGATGCGATGAATGATCCTAGATCATTTAATCAAAACAATGGTAATGGTATATTGGGTAATACTGGCAAACGATTTTCTCAAGCACATAAAAATGCTAAAAGTGTTTCGGCAAAGATAGCGATGAACCGTTCAGAAACAAAGGCAGCAATCAGAGCAGCCAATCTAGGTAAAACTCTGTCGGAAGAGACTCGAAGGAAAAAGAGCGAAAAGATGAAAATCTATTTCTCTAATCCTGAAAATCTAAAAAGACATAGTGAAACTATGAAAGTCGCAATGACCAAGCCTGGGATGCATGAGAAATTATCACTAGCTCATAAAAAGGAAATAATTTAATGCCATTGTTTACACTAGCACAGGTCCAGTCCACCCTGACCAATTATGTTCAGGCAACGACTGGCACTGAATACATTGAAGTTTTCTTTAACTTTCCCTCTGATGAGAATAAGGTTAGTGAAGGCATCTATGTAGCACAGTGTTATCAGGCGGATAGAATGAAAAATTCAAATGGTATCACCACAGGTGGTCATGTCTACAGCATCAAGGATCGCATTGAAATGTATGTAATAAGTCAACAGGATAATCCTTTCATGGAAAATGAGTTGGCTATATTTCCACAGTTCATTGATGATCCCTTGTTCTCAACACAAGGCTATTTTCTGCGTGAACATACCATTGAACAGCAATATGTGAAAAATAGCCAACGCTATCGTATCATATTTGATCTCACAAGATTACAAGTCATATAAAGGAAAAAAAGATGGCAAATATTAATGTTTCACAAACCGCGAATTTTGTTACACTAACATTGAGCACCAGTTCTACTTTTTCCACTGCAACTAACCTAGTAGTTGGCGCGTTACAAGACGTTACAATTACAAACAATAATGGTGTGTTCAGATGGAAACAATTAGACGCTCTAGGACAAAAAGTAGCGGTAACACCAGCGACAAACTCAATCAACCTAACATTGGTTCTTGATGACACTACATTCTACGGAGCAACATGGCCTACAGTTAATACATCTGCAGGTGCATTAAGCCAAGGATTGTTTAATCTATCTAACCAGAAGGAATTAATCTACTTCAAGTTTGGATGGGGCGGTGGCACAACCAATCAAGTAACTGGTTCAGGATATCTAAGTGGTCTAGCACCAAAGGTAACTCCTGACCAACCAGTTTGGATCACACCATTGATTATTGAAGTCGACAATCAATACGGTACAGCCTAATCAGTTTAGGCATGGGAAATACGGGGCTTTCATAGCCCCGTTTTCTTTATTGGATTAAATATTATTATAAGGATATGAAGATATGGAATTTCACAACCACAATCTCAAAGATTTAGTCACCAGCCTAGAAGCAGAAGTGGCCAAGAGTCTAGCAGAAGTGCGACATGCACAGGATGATCTAGACAAAGTAGAAAATAGGCAGAAATTTATTCTGGCTCTATTACATTACATCAAAACACAGGTATAAAGATATGAACTTAAAGAATTTAGCAAAGAAACCCGAACTGATCAAATTGACTATTGACAATGAAGACATTGTCAAAGAATTTGGTGAACCTCTTGACTTTTATTGTTACGATCGTCATCCTATGGATGTGTTTTTAAAAGTAGCAACCAAAGATCGTGATGATCATGTGGCCATGATGGAATTATTAAAAACATTAATTCTTGATGAAGCTGGTCAACCTATTATCACTGATGAAGAAATTTTACCTCCCGCAGTTATGATGTCGGTGTTTACAAAATTAGTTGAATTTCTGGGAAAGTAACCAACGGTAATTATGCTCATACCAGTCCAGAAGTTTATGTGGCAGTTACATTGGATGCGATTGGTCAGCAATATGGCTTACTACCTTCAGAGGTTCTTAGGAGAGGATCAACATTTGATTTAGAAGTGTTTGATATCGCCAGAAGTTATGAGCGTATGAAAAGCCAAGGTGCAAATGGGCAATTACCAACAGTTAGTCAGGCAGATATGGAAACTATATTACAAAAGGTTAAAGCATAATGGAATTTACACTGAAAATTGATCAATCTAAGATGACTGCTAAGATTAATAATCTTAAAAAGGTTGTGGATCAGTGTATGCCAGAAATCTATGATTATTTTGAACGAACAACTCCTATTGCCACAGGTAATGCAAGAAGCAAGACCTATAGACAAGGTAAAACAATTTATGCTGAATATCCTTATGCACAAGTATTGGATGCAGGTAGAGGATATCGTGATGGTCAAATGAGAGGTAGTGAACAGGCTCCAAATGGTATGGTTAAACCTACAGTGGAATTTGCCAAAGACCTAATTACCACTCGAATGAAAATTGAAGGGAAAAAATAATGGCAGCAGATCTAAGTTTTACCATAGGATTTGATGATAGTCAACTGACAGCTGGTCTGACCAAGGCTGATGCAAAACTTAAGGAATTTGGTGCTAATGCTACCAAAACCTTTAAGGATCTCAGCGATACTATCAAGAACATGCAGGCTAGTTTTGATAGTCTTAACAACAATATCAAACAGTCAGGCGAAGAACTTGACAAGTTAAATGGCAAAAAATCTGGAGTAAGCGATTTAGAAAATGCCTTTGGTAGTTTGAAAACTACTTTATTGGCAGTGTTTAGTGCTGGATTTGCTAAATCAGCCATTGATTTTGCCGCCAGCATTGAACTAACTGCTCGTGCTGTAGGATTTACAGTTCCTGAATTTGAAAAATTATCTACTGCTGTGATTAGAGCAGGCGGAACCAGTCGTGCGGCCGCTGTTGGTATTGAAATGTTTTATCAAAAGTTAGACCAAGCACGCCAAGGTGGTCTACAACAACAGGTTGCATTTGAACGATTGGGCATTACCTTATCAGATTTAAAGAATTTAACTGATAAAGAATTATTTGAAAGAACTGTTACTGAATTAGCAGGTATGACAGATAATGCGGCACGCAGTCGTATTGAAGTTGAATTATTAAGTCGTGCCTTTAGAGGTATTCCTTTAAAAGATATTGCAGATGGTCTAAATGGATATGGTGCAGGCCTAAAAAGTGTTATTGAAGATCAAGATGCCTTAATTGGGGCCACCTATGCAGGTAATGAAGCATTTAAAAAACTTACACTGCTACAACGGGAAGTAAAATTAGCATTCTTAGAAGCAGTAGAACCAGCATTGGCCGCTTTTGGCAAATTTCAAATTACAGTTGATGAATTGGCTTCTGGATTTAGATTGTTGATCAGTGTACTGGCCGCTGTTATTGCTGTAGGATTTACTGGATGGGTTATTGGCGTTGTTGCTAGTTTTGGTAAATTAATAACCTTGATTTATGATACCGTAGCAGCTTTAAGAGCATTAAGTGTTGCAGAAGCATTGGCCATGAATGCCACAGGTATTGGCGCATTATTAAATGTCATTGCCAAGGCTGTGGTAGGATTAGCTGCTTTCTTTGGTATTCAATATGCTATCAATGATGTATTAAAAGATAATACACAAGAAAATCGCGATGCCGCTAGAGCACAAGAAGAAACTACCAAAAAGACCATGGAGGCCACACGAAGCAATCAAGAGGTCTATACCAGTTATGCTCGTTTAAATGCCGCTATTCGTGAAAACACACTGAATTTTATTGAGAACCAAAAAAGAATAATTGATAAAATTGGTGCTCAAGATGCCAGCATTGGCAAAACAGAAGCAGAACGCAAGGCCATTGAAGCATCTACTAAGATACAAGATGACTATGCCAAAAAGATTGAAGAAGTCACTGCCAAATTAAAAGCCGCTCGTGCCGCTCGACCTGAAAGTGAAGAAAGCAGAACAGCCGGCACATTGGCCGCACAGATTCCTATCCTAGAAAAGGCCAGAGATCTACAGGTAGCCCGTGCCGCTGCCAGTGCAAGACAATTGGCTCTAGATCAAGAAGATGCCGCAGATAGCCTACGCTTACAAGGCCAACAATCTAAACTACAAGAAAATCTAATAGCTTTGCGTGAAAAATATGCCGCAGCCAAAATGGGTCCATTAGAATCAGAAAATGCTAAGATTGCGGCCAGTTGGGACAAGATAGCGGAAGCAGAAATTCGTGCTGCCAGAGAAAAAGAAAAGGTTGAAAAATTAGGTTTCAATCAAGCAGGCGTTGATAGAGAACAACAGATACGAGATAATGCACAGGCCAAGGGTCGTGAACAGATTGCAGAAAATACCAAATTGTACAAACAACAACAAGACGATTTTGTTGGTGGTTGGACAGGAGCATTTGATCGTTATATTGAAAATGCTTCAAATGCCAATAAACGCGGTGCTGCCTTGTTTGATTCATTTGTAAGCACAATGGATTCAGCCATTGATAGTTTTGTTAAAAATGGCAAAATGTCATTTGCTGATTTAATCACAAGTCTAATACAAGATCTTGAAAAGTATTTGTTAAAATTGGCCTTGGTTGAAATGTTTAAGACCAGTGGACTTGGCACTATATTTGGTGGTGCCAGTGCTGCCGCTAGTGGTGGATTCTTAAGTGGTATATTCAGTGGATTTGCAGATCTATTTCACGCTAATGGTGGTAGTATTCCGGCAGGTGGGTTTGGTATTGTGGGCGAAGCAGGTCCTGAAATAGTTTCTGGTCCAGCCAATGTGACCAGTGCCAAAGATACTGCCGCAATGTTAGGTGGCGGTGGTGACACGCATAATCATTTTTATAACATACAGGCAGTGGATGCCAAATCAGTAGCACAACTATTTGCAGAAAATCGTCAGACCATGTTTGGCCTAGTTGAACAAGCCCGTCGTGAACTGCCAATGAGAGCAAGATAAGGAACTATTATGGGTATACAAACAATTATTGATCTGGCAGAAACTATTGAGTTTAATCGTCGTAAAATTTTAGGCATTCAATATAGCCGTAGTGAGATTCCCCGTGTTAGTGAAACTCCTACACGCAATGCTTGGAAATTAAATGTCACAGTGCCTGCCATGTCAGATTATAAAACAGTTCGTGGTCTTATTGAATCTATTGATTATCTAGATCGTCGATATCCTGAAACTATTAGTTTTAGTAATAATCCTAATTTGAGTTACATGTTGGCCTATCAAGGTGATGCTAATCTCACAGCATTAAGTGCTGCCACTGTTCAAAGTTGGACAGGCACCACTTTGGTATTAGGTAATCTACCTTCAATCTCAAATTCAGCCTATTTGTTCAAACAAGGTGATTTTATTCAGGTCAATGGTCTTCCATATCCAACCACTGTAACACAAGATGTCTATAGAGGATCAAGTAGCACAGTCACACTAACCACACACCGTCCTAATTTTATGGGCACTGCCACTAACAATCAAACTATAGTAGTAGGAAATGCAGTTGAATTCAAAGTATTTTGTAATAACATGCCTACTTACAAATTTAATCCTGGGGGATCCACAGCACTAATTACATGGAGTGGAGCGTTTCAATTATATGAATGGACAGGAGATGTTTAATGACTACATTTACACCGGCAATTAATTCTGCTTTAAATTCTACTAATATTCGTGATGCTGAATTTATTAGATTAAGCATTACTGATCCATTGAGTTCTACTGCCACTGTTTATTGTGTTAGCACCAGTTTTCAAAATGAAGTAGTTACAGATCAAAATGGTGTAAGTTCAATCTCAAGTGGCACCTATACTGGTCTTGGTGGATTATTGGCTATCAGTGGACATCAGCGTGATCTATCAGCTACCAGTTATGATACACAGATTTCATTAGTAGGTATTGATCCTAATAAAATACGCCTAGTTCTTGAGATAGGTTATAATCCTGCCACAGGCACATATCATGCTGGTATCAAAGGTGCCAAGATACAGATGTGGCGTGGATTTTATGATGAAAATTATCATCTAATTGACACACCACAACTGAGATATACAGGTATTGTAACCAGTTATACCATACAAGAAGATCGTATGGATGATTATGATACCTTTACTCTAAGTCTAAATTGTAGTTCATTTAAAACAATTTTAGAAAATAGAAAAAATGCTCGTCATACCAATGGAGCCAGTTGGAATAAAAACATTCCTCCACAATATGATAGCAATGGTGTGCCACAGAATCCCCTTTGGGATACAGGTATGGATCGTGTGCAGGCTATTCATGATACTACATTTAATTTTGGTATGAAGTTATGATAAGATTGGCCACGAAGGCAGATACGGATACTATAATCAAACTAATGTTTGAATGCCGTCAAGAAAGCCTAATTAAAAAATTAAGACAGTCAGGTGATGAAACTGCTAGATTGATATTAGATCGTATTTTTAATCTCAATTGGGGATTTGTTTTATTAGATGAACGAGAAAATGAAGTTATAGGTATGTTGGTAGCATTAAAAAGCCCCAACATGTGGGATTTTAAAGTCAGTGGACTTAATGTGTTTATTTGGTTTGTGAAACCTGAACATCGCAATGGCACCAGTGCAGGTAGATTATTCAAATCATATCAGGATGCAGCCAGATTGATGTTAGAGTCTGGTGAAATAGATTATTATCTAATTACCAAACGGGACTGCGGACCTGATTTAGATTATGCTCGTTATGGCTACGAGAAACAAGAGGAGACATGGATATGCCAGAAACAATAATTTTGCCATTATTTTTTACAGGTGCTGAAATTGCCGCAGGTGGATTTGCCGTGGCTGCAACAACCTTTGCTATTCGTTTGGTTACTACCTATGCCATAACTCAACTGTTATTAAAAAATCAAGGTGGAGGGCAAGTTACTCCACAAGGCACTGAAATACAGTTGAATCCTAATACGGATAATACCCTACCCGTGGTCTATGGAATTCGTTATGCCAAACCCATTATCACAGATGCTATTATTTCAACGGATCAACAGACCATGTGGTATGTGTTGTCATTCAGTGAAAAAACATCAGGTGATGTTAATTTTGGTAATGTCTATTATGATGGCAAATTGTTGATATTTGATCCTGCCAATCCCAATACTATAACAGGTTGGTATACACAGCCCAAGAAACATTCAAAGGTTGGCGGACAATACAATACCAAACCTGCTGGCAAATTGGAAATGTATTTTTACAAAAATGGGTCATTGGTCACAGGCACTACACACTATGCCTATGATATGATTGATAATGGTGGTGGTAATTTTGACATTGGCACACAACATGTGGTTACCACTGACACTGATGCTATCACCATTTTACAAGATAGTGCTATTCCAGATGCTACCAAATGGACCACAGCAACTACCATGCACAATACAGTGTTTGCCATTATGAAATTGACCTATGATCAGGCTGCGGCTATCTATGGTCTAGGTGGTGTTGATGCTGAAATTCTCAATACCTTGTCAAGTCCAGGACAGGTGTTACAAGATTATTTCACCAATACCAATTATGGTTGTGGTATTCCTCTTGAAAATATCAATACTGCATCGTTGGCTCTATTAGATACCTATAGTAATCAACCTTTAAGCATCTATGACACAGATGGAAATCCTGTAACCACTGCCACTACCTATAGTATTAATGGTATTCTTGACACAACCAATGATTGTTTGACCAACCTTAATAATCTTAGCGATGCTTGTGATAGTTGGATCCAATGGGATGAACGCCTAGGTCAATGGGGTGTTATCATGAACATCAGTCTTGAACAAGCTGGTGGATCTACAGCAACCATGCATGTTATAACCAGTGATCATATTATTGGTGGTATTAATCTAACTCCAACTGATCTAAAGACCAGTGCCAATAAAATCAGTGTTGCATTCCCTAATGCTGATATTATCAATCAGACTGACTATAGATATTATTTCCTAAAACAAGATCGTCCTGATCTAATAAGTCCTAATGAACCTGACAATAATATTGACATTAATATGCCATTTGTCACAGATTCAATCCAGGCTACTTATTTGGGATATAGAAAATTGTTTATGAGTCGAGAAGATATCATTATAACTTTTTCTATGGATTATAGTGGTATTGGTATCAATGCAGGTGATATTGTGGCTATCAATCATGAATGGTATGGTTGGACTCCAGGGCAATACAACAATGGCTATTATCCAGGTAAACCATTCCGTGTTACACAGGTCAAAGAAGCCAAAGATTCAGGTGGATTTCTTGGTGTGCAATTGACCTGCACAGCCTATAATGATTCAATCTATACCACAATGAATCCGCATTATTATACACCAGATACATTTGGTATGGCCATTGATGCGGCTAATGTTACACAACCTGGAGAGCCATTTACGCCAGCCAGCGCCACAACACCAACACCACAATATCCCACAAGTTCAGTGCCTTTGTTTGTGATCAGCAGTGAAACACCTGCCAATGGTATTATTACAGAAATGGAAGTATGGTATGGCACCAATGGTTCACCAGGCACAGATTCTAGTTGGGTCTTATTACAAAGAACCACAGGTAATGGTAATACTATTCCTAATTCACCCTCAGGTTCACCAAATTATGTAAACTTTGCCATCACAGGTTTATCAGCAGGCAATTATTATTTTGCCACACGCTGTATGGGTCTAAATGGTTACAGTCAATTTTCGCCAGTCAGTAGTCCAGTCTTTTCATGGGCACCTGCAACACAGGCAGGAACAGCCGTTGATAGTACTAATGCAAATAATGTGCAAATGAACGCTGGTTCAGGCGAATATTACCTCACTCATGCGCCAAATGCCACTGGATATTCGGCACAATATGCAAATAGTAACCTGAAATTTAATGCCACTAGCAATACCCTTGTTAGTCCTAATATCAGTCTAAGTTCTACTGCCTTATTACAACCTTTGGCATCAGCACCAAGTAGTCCCACAGCGGGAACCTTGGCCATGGCACATGGATCATGGGGTGGGGCAACTACATCAACAGATTACTTGACTTACTATAATGGCTCTGTATGGCGTCCTATAGTTTAAGGTTGTTTTAACTGGTTAAAATTGCCATTAGGTTAAATAACTTAAACGGCAATCTACTTGGCAATGCCTTAGCATTGTCATTTTAAACTTTAGGAGAAAGATATGGCTGGAGGCGGAGTTCTTACGCTGGCTAATTGGCTAGGCGGTCCCGACAATGTGCAGGTAGAAAGCACATTCCCAAGTAGTGAAAAAACCTACATGTATAATTTCGCTCAAAGCGTCCAAGGTTGGAACTTTGAGTTGCAGGCACAGACTGTGGTCGTTGATGCCATTGCATATGATCGTATTACTGGTCAACCCAATTTTGCCAATAGCGCAGTAATTGGTTATTTTACTCCAACAACTGTAACCACAAGCAGTTACATACAGATAATGAATACCTACACAGGTATTGTGAATGTAACACATCCTGCCAATTTATATACTGGCCCTATTCTTCCTGATGCTCGTGCTAATATTCCTCTACAGGTTATGAGCCTAACTTGGAGTGATGCATCTACACCAAAACAGGTAAACAGTCATCGTATTGCCAAGATTTTAGCCTGGGAACCTGGAGTTACACCTGGTGATCCTACACAGGCATCAGTGACCACAACCATCACTGGTTGGACTCCATTCAATGGATCTGCTACAACCGTATATGTTGCTGACAGCGTGGGTATTGTGGTTGGATCTACTTTCAGTATTAATACAACTACCTATACCGTAAGTTCAATATCAACATCAAGACAAATTTCTCCAACTCCTGGAGTTCATTTAACTGATTTAACTGCTGGCTTAGGCGTTACATTTTTTAACAACAACGGATATCAAAGTCTAATCTAAGATGGCCTATAATATTAATGTCATTGCCAATTATTCAACAGTAACTTCAACCAGCACCACACAGCAGGTTGTGGTAAATGCGCCAGCCACTGCCGCATTTACAATTACTCAGACCAAACAAAACTTTACCATTACCAATTATGTAAACACCTTGAGTGTTTATATGAATGCTGTGGAGTTAAAGGTTGATGACTTTGACAATTATTATAAAGGTGATTGGATCAGCAACAATCCCTATATGCGTGGTGACATTGTCAACTATGCCTATAGTCTATATGTTTGCAACACAGGCACATTTACTGTTCATATCAGTACTGTTCCGCCAGTCAATGATCTAGGCACCGGCACACAAGACAGTGTAGGTAATGGCGCTAATTTTGATGGCAGTTGGCGTCGTGTGGTTTGGAATGAAGCACCAAGAGATCATCTAACTGTTACTAATTTGTTAACTGCCGGATCATTATTGGTCAATGGCACAACACATTTGGTAGGCAATGTCATAATGGATACTCCATTAGACCATTTGACAGTAACCAATCAGATCAGTGCAGGTAGCATAGTTGTTGGTGGATTAACAGGTAATGGACTTGTAATCAATACTACATCTACATTTAACGGAACTGCAACATTTAATGGACCTGCTGTGTTCCGTAATGATGTAGATATGAGTCAAGCAGATCTATATCTAAAGAATCTGCACCTAACTGGTTATATTGTAAACACTACAACCAATGGCACATTTTTAATCTATACTACTAGCACAGTTGGCAATATACCTAGTAAGATTGAATTAAATCAAGGTGAATTAACTAGATTTGGTCTATATAATGGTAATTTTGGTCTAAGTAATAATCAATCTTTTCCCTGGGAATTAGGTAATGATAATCAAAGTAGTATTCAAGTTGCCAATGATTTAAAAATACAATCAAATACATTTGAAATAGAATCTAATGCACATGCAGTAGACACAAGTAATAATCCTATCAGTGATTATGCTATGTCTATATCTTATAATGGTGCAGATCTAAGTCTATTAAATTATTTTTCAAATGCCGCTCCTACTACAGATCCTGCCATAAACATTATCAATACCAATCCTAATGGTGGTCTATTAGAAAATGGTGGAAATGCATTAGAAACAGGACCGTATCAGCGAGCATATAGTGCTGAAGGTACAAATTATCTAACATTTAATCGTGATAATACAGATGAAGCACATGGCGGTATAAAATTAGGTTCTTATACTAAAATTGAAAGTAAGATTTGGGATAGATTCCAAACTAATAATCCTACCAATAGTATAAACTATTACAGTAGTGATGTGGGGTCTTACTATGTAGGTAGACTTGCATATTGGAATCCAGGTAATGAATTTCAACCAATACCTTGGAATCAACAGGTGGTTGTTGGGCCAAACAATGGAATACAGATAACAGCCGATTATTTTTATAATGTTGGAGGAACTGTGGCTTATGGGCCAACTGTTGGTGGTGTTGGAGGCATTACACTTAATAGTCCCAGTATTAGGATTCAAGCTCCGCACGGAGTTCGTCCAAAAGATGTTTATGGAAAAGAAAGTGCTGCCGAAAATTATGGCGTATTCATTGAATCAACAGTAACAAATGTAACAGGTGAATTAATTCTTGGTGGTCCATTAAAATTCCCAGATGGAACTATTCAAACAACAGCATCAACTTCAACAGGCAATGGTGGCACAGCATTTGATTTTGGTTTATTCACTGCGCCAGCAACATTTACATTGGACATGGGGCATTTTGTATGAGTTCAACAGTAACTTTTACTACCAGCTTCAATGCACAATGGGTAACTACAACAACCAATTGGTTGACCACCAATACCAATTATTGGATTGGTGATGCATTAAGAGTAAATGGAGTTCAACCATTCTATAGTTTAGATTTTGGTGGAATATTAAATCAACCTGGTATCAATGTAGATATGGGAAACATATAAGGATAAGAAAATGGCATTACAATTTAGACGCGGTGTAGACGCAGATAGAACAACAATAACACCTGCACAAGGTGAACCACTATGGACCACAGATACTAACATTCTCTATGTTGGTGATGGCATTACCACTGGAGGTATTGCTGTAGGTCCAGGAACTGGTAATGCATTTACTGGCACAGTGGCAAATCTAACTGTTACCAATCAATTGACCATAGGTTCAACCAGCACAGGTTCAACCAATGCCATTAGTTTTACAGTCAATGAACAATACAATCACCTAATATTCACTGGTGGTGGATTTACAATCAATGGTATTGATAACACTGGTAATCCATATGATGCTGCCAGTCAGGTTGTTACTAATTTTATTCAATCTCATCAGATGGCAGATGGCCTTGTGGTCAATGATCGATTAACTGTTGCCAGCACTGCCACAGTTAAAGATATTTTCCCTGCAGATGACATTACCTATAACATTGGTAGTCCAAGCAAGCGTTTCCATAGCCTATATGTCAGTAGTTCAACTGTTTATCTAGGCGATAACGCTCTAAGCATTGATGCTAATAGTAATTTAACTGTTAATGGTCAAACCGCTACAGGTGACATTCGTTTCCAAGGCACATGGATTAGAAATAAAGACACAGGCGATATCTACATCAGTCCACAAGATGGAACCACTGGTTTAGAATTACCTAGCGACACTAACTCAGGTGCTCAAGCCGTAAATCTATTCAATACCAGCGGTGGCACAGTCACTGTCAACAGCAATGGTCATGTATGGACATTTACCAATGATGCATATTTGCAATCACCAGATGGTAGCCGTTTTGGTAACAGTTCATGGACGGCGGTTGCAGATGGTGTTGTCTACATGCAAGATAGCACAGGCAGTCAAGCCGTTGTAGTAACTACTTCAGATGTTGAAGTCTATGCTGGCCCATATGAATGGATCTTTGCCAATACTGGCACATTTATATTGCCTAATGCCGCTGCCATTGCCAATACATCAACCAAGTTCTTAGATTTCTTGGCCAATGAAATTCAAATGAACGCAGATGGTCAAAGCATTTACACATTACGTCTAACACCTGGCAACAGTCAGATCAATACTGGACAGATGCAGTTCTTTGATGAAGGTGCCAATACTCAAATCATGGATGTGCAAAATGCAGGTGTTAGTGTATTTGCTCCATTTTCAGCAGGTAATGGTGCCAAGTTAAACAACATTACATATCCAACCACAGATGGTGCGGCTGGTGATGTTATTGCCACAGACGGTGCAGGCAATCTATCATTTGTTGCTCCAGTTGCTGGTCCTCAGGGCCCACAGGGTCCACAAGGCGATGTTGGCCCACAAGGTCCTCAAGGCCCAACTGGTAACACAGGCCCACAGGGACCACAAGGCAACACAGGCCCACAGGGACCACAAGGCAACACCGGTCCAACTGGCCCATCAGGCCCATCAGGTCCCGTGTTTACTGGCAACATCTCAACACAAACCAATGGCCTATATATTCGTGGAACTGGTCCTGCCAACACATCAACTATCTATGTTGACTATGCTCGTGGCACAGTAGGCACACCTACAGCAGTTCAAGCCAATGATGTTATCGCTGATCACCGCATTGGTGGTTATGATGGCACTGCTTGGACATTGGATAGTAATCAACCAGTTGGTCAGATCAAATTTAGTGCTAGCGAAAACTTTGTTCATTCTGGTAGCACCACAACCAATGCGGGAACCGTTGTTCAAATCCGTAATCAACCACAGGCAACCTATTTGGCACCAACTACACAGGCCAATGTGTTATGGACACAGTGGGTAGCACCAAGTTCAGCACCTCCTGTAATGAGAACATTTTTTGGCCAAGGCGCTGATGCTTTTATTAATCCAGTAGTCAATGGCACAACCTATGCAGGTCTTGCTCGTAACGAATTCTTTTTTACTAACCCAATTGTCTATTTTGAAGGCGTTAGTTCAAGTGACACAGGCAGTGACAACATTAGTTTAACAGGCACCAACATCATCAACTTTGTTGGTAACCGTCGTAGTGGTGCTGGTGGTCGTAAAAATAACTTATTGGCCGGTGATGAAATTTATCGCTTAAACTTCAACAGTCAATCTACCACAGGTGGTGGTAATGGATCCAATGGATCTACTTCAGCCCGTATCAGTGCTGTATCATTGGATACTGCCACTGGTTCAGTATATGGTGGTCGTGTTCTAGTTCAAACTGTCAACACAGGCACTAATTCACTAACCACCCGATTGAGCCTAGATGATAAAGTCAATCAATATGGCTCAGACGATCACAAGTTTACAGACAAGACTGGTGCTTTTACAGCCCTAAACATGACTACCTCAACTGCGGTATTCACAGCCATACCAGTGGCTCCTTCATATACTGCGGCACAGGCTAGAGCCATAACTGGTCAGATTGGAGCACATATTGCTATCAGTGATGCCTCGGGTGGAACATTGAATAATGGTGCTTTTGCCTACTGGGATACCAGCAATAGTCGCTGGTCATATTTTAGTAATAACAGTGCAGTCTAATAGGAGAACATAAATGACATTAGATCAATTAAAACAAAGAATAGCCGCAATTAATGCCCAAACGGGCACTAATGCCAACTTTCGATTGGTAAAAAAGATGTGTGAAGTGCAGGAATATAACCGCCAGAATCCCAATAACAAGGTCACGCTGGCTGAGGTTGAATAACATGTCAGTAGAAACAGATTTATCAAAACATGAGGCAGTCTGTGCAGAACGATATGAGCGTATCAAAGAACACCTGGATATATTGGATGCTAAGTTTGATCATCTGGGTGCTAGTGTTGAAAACTTTAAATTGGAAATCTTCAAGATAATGGTTGGTAGTTGTGTCACTATCATTGGTGCCCTAATTGCCACAGCGGTAACCATATTAACTCGTCATCCATAATTCAGCACCTTAAATAGGTGCATGAATCCAGAACAGTTTAATATCCTAGTCCAAGAGCTCACACAATTAAGCAAAAGAGATACCAATAAAAATTTGGATCACGAGATGAATCCAAATTTTGCCGTCCCCAAAATCAAACCAACATTAAAGGCCTGTGACACTTGTGGTCGGCAGGTCAAAAGTCGTGTGGTCACAATCAAATTGGTCACTGATGATGCAACACCGCATTGGCGTACGCGATGCAATATTTGTAAATTTGTCACTATTAAACCTGTTATAAAATAAAAGGGGATAAATATCAGTGTAGTTGATAGCGAGTCTCCTTGATCCGAATTGGTTGTCAATTACTCCTTAATGTGCCCGGCAAGGCCCTTAAGTTTTATTCTTGTTAAAAAAATGGTAATGGTTAGTGACATTTTCATTACCACAATCTCCTTAGATTGGGAAACCCGCGCAATGCGGGTTTCTTTTTGGCTATCAAATCTCTTTACTAGTCTATTTTAAGGTAGTAAACTAAATACAGTACTGATGCAATGTCAGTGCAATTTGGCTTATCGTAAAATCTCACAAACTTGACTGCCCCTTCAATGGGGCTTTCAGGTGAAAGCAGAGTGAGATCTGTAATCCCGCCCAGAATCTGTCTGGTGGTCCTGCGATAAGCCCAAGAGAAAATAATTTCCCTGGACCTAAAAATTAATAAATCTCTAAATTAGGGATATTGTCTAACCACAGGAGAAAATTATGACTGAAAATTTTGAAACCGCATTGTTAAAAGTTCTTACAGATATACACAAAGAATTGATTGTTGCCAACTGTTTGACTAAAAAAGATAAAATGGATCAACGAGATATTTTTGATTTAGAAAATCAATATCATGCTTTGTATAAGCAATATGAATTGGTAGAAAACCAAATAGAAAAATGGTGTTTAGAAAATCTAGAAGAAGATAGTACTTTGTCAATGCAAGAACTTAAAGAATTGATTCCCGAATTGATAACAAAGTATGAACAGTTAGATATTAAAATTGATCGTGTTGAACATACACTTAA
>Ga0208744_1000396_pt1 | contig 16369 bp, 18 predicted proteins | sample CryBogCBH24Aug09_FD_184620 | JGI IMG/M metagenome (GOLD analysis project Ga0208744, IMG submission 184620) | Freshwater microbial communities from Crystal Bog, Wisconsin, USA - CBH24Aug09 (SPAdes) (version 2) | ecosystem: Environmental > Aquatic > Freshwater > Lake | place: Crystal Bog...
CTTTTAAATGGTAATGAGAACTTTACGACTGGCACTTACTATATTGCCTTATATAACGCCAATGCTAATTTAAATTCGGTAACATCTACTTATACCAGTGTAAATGAAGTAACTGGTACTGGGTATACCGCTGGGGGTCAACCTTTAGTAATTACCACGGTTCCTACACTTAACCAACAATACAACACAGCTTATGTGTCTTTTGGCAACGCTGTTTGGAGTCCAGCATCGTTTACTTGTAGGGGTGCTTTAGTTTACAATTACACTACAAAAGCAGCCTGTTTTGTATTAAATTTTGGTTCAGATAAGACCTGCAACAATAGTTTTACAGTGCAGTTCCCAGCAGCGACTTATTCGTCTGCTATTTTAACAATCAGTAGCTATACGGCTGCAAATGTAGTAAGTTCTGGAGATTAATTATGCATAAAGAAATTGGAAGCTGTGGAGATAGTGCTATAGCAACATTACAGGCCAATGTGACCATTCCAGAAGGAATGGGAATTGAAGGATATTGGAAAGCTGAATGTCGTGATAAAAACGGCAATCTTAAATGGGTAGAAGAATTTCCTAACTTGGTTGTAGCTGTAGGCAAGCAATTAATGCTTGATACTTTATTGCGTACTTCTGGTACATATACAACAACTGGACCATTCTTAGGATTGACTAATGCTACGTTAACTCCAGCTGCAACAGACACTATGACGACTTTAGTTGGTGGTGGTAAAGAGTTTACAGCTTATACGGTTGGTGGTTCAGCAGTGCGTGGTACAGCAGTATTTGCTGCTTCTTCATCATCTGGTTCTACTCCTTCTAACGTAACAACATCAACAGCAACTGCTATTACTTACACCATTACTGGTGCTGGTGGTACTGTTTATGGTTGTTTCTTGGTATTGGGTTCTGGTGCAGTAAGTACTCAAAGTAATACAGGTGGTACTTTGTATTCTGAAGGAAACTTCTCTACAGCTAAAGTTACAACTGCTGGCGATACAGTAAGCGTTACATATAGCACAACCGCTACAAGTTAAGGAGTCTTAAATGGCTCTAGTCGTTTATGACCGAGTTCAGGAGACTACGGCAACCACTGGCACAGGGACAATAACCCTCGGTGGTGCTGTAGCTGGATATCAATCTTTTGCTGTTGTAGGAAACGGAAACACTACTTTTTACTGTATTGTTAATGGATCTACATGGGAAGTTGGTATTGGAACTTATTCGACTACTGGACCAACTTTAGCTCGTACTACCGTTTTATCTAACTCTTCTGGTACAACTTCGCCAATTACTTTATCTGGTGCATCTAACGTATTTGTTACCTATCCATCTGAAAAGTCTGTAAACCTTGATGCTTCTGGCAATGTAAGCCCTTTAGGTACTATTGCTTCTGGTGTTTGGCAAGGATCCACAATACAGACTGCCTATGGCGGTACTGGCGTAACAACTTCTAGTGGTGCAAGTTCCAACGTATTGCGTGATGCTAATTCCAACATAACAGCCAATAACTTTTTAGCTGGATATACATCCACCACTTCAGCTGCTGGTACAACAGTTTTAACGGCTGCCTCTACTTATTATCAAAAATTAGCTGGCAGTACAACCCAGACATATCAACTTCCGATTGCAACTACGTTATCAAACGGTGCAGCATTTATTTTTGATAATGATTCAACTGGTGTAATGACTATTGTTGATAGTGCTTCTGGTGCCGTAGATACTGTTCAGCCAGGTGCTTTAGATTATATTTTCTTAGAAGATAACAGCACATCAGCAGGTTCTTGGGGTAAATATTCTTTTATTCCTGGAACTTATGATTTTGCATTAACTACAGCATCATTTGGTAACGCTACTATTTCTAGTGCGGTTTGGAATGGTACAACAATTGCAACTGGTTATGGTGGCACAGGATTAACCACTTTTGCAGCTGCCAATAACGCTATTTATTCCACGTCAGCTTCTGCCCTAGCAGCTGGAACTTTACCTATTGCTGCTGGTGGTACTGCCGCTACAACATTTACAACCAATGGTGTTATTTACGGTAATAGTACAAGTGCACTTGGTGTAACTGCTGCTGGTACCACTGGTCAAGTGCTGATTGCTACTACTGGTGCTGCTCCATCATGGGGTGCAATTCCATCTACAGCTGCGGTTACTTCCATTACTTTTGGAACTACTGGATTAACACCGTCTACGGCTAGTACTGGTGCAGTTAGTGTTGCAGGTACTTTAAGTGCAGCAAACGGTGGCACAGGTGTAGCAAACGCAAGCGGAAGCACCATTACATTGGGTGGTAGCTTAACTTATTCTGGTGCTTTTACTCAGACTTGGACAAGAACAGCTAACACATCATTAACACTTCCTACAAGTGGAACAGTAATTTCCACAGGTACAAATATGGCTGCCAACCCAGTTACGGGTACGCCCTCATCTACCAACTTTTTGCGAGGTGATGGTACTTGGAGCACTGCGGTTACATCAGTAGCTCAATCGTTTACTGGTGGTTTAATTTCTGTTTCTGGTTCGCCTGTTACCACTTCAGGTACTTTAGCCCTTACAGTGGCTGGTACTTCTGGTGGTATACCTTATTTCTCTAGTGCTTCTACTTGGGCATCTTCAGCCGCTTTGACAGCCAACGGAGTTGTTTATGGTGGTGGAGCAGGCGCAGCTCCTGTAGCAACAGCAGCAGGAACTACAGGTCAAGTATTAGCTGCAACAACTAGCGCAGCGCCAAGTTGGACTAATATCTCAAGTCTTGCAATTACCTCAGTTTCAGGCACGACCAATCAGATTACCGCCTCTACAACTTCAGGTGCAGTTACTCTTAGTTTGCCAACTAGCATAACAACTGGTCAATATATTGCCAATCAATCCATTTCAGGGTCAGCAACTCAAGGTGCTTTTGCTTATGGAACTTTAAATGGTTCTGATACTGGAATATTTGCTTCTTACCAAACTTCTATTGCTGGCTATGCCTACATGGCATTGCAAAATACTAGCAGTAATGCCGCCGCTACTACGGATATTGCCTTATATAACGATACTGCTTCCTTAGGCAAATATATTGATATTGGTATTAATTCAAGCGCATTTACAGGAACAGGCAACTTTAGCCTTGCAAATGCTGGTTATATTTATACAAATGGCGGTGATTTAGCACTTGGAACTTACAGCGCTAATGGTATCCATTTTATTGTAAATAATAGTGCTACTGATGCCATGACCATTAGTTCTACAGGTGTTGTTTCATTGGGAACAGCACTTGCAGTTGGTTCTGGCGGTACTGGAATAGCGACAGCGCCTACCGCTGGTTCAGTAGTTTATGGTGCATCTACAACAGCGCAAGGTTATACGGCCGTTGGAACTTCAGGTCAAGTATTAATTTCTGGTGGTACTGGTAGCCCAACTTGGTCAACTAATATTGCTGGAAATGCCGCAAACGTAACTGGAACTGTAGCCGTAACCAATGGAGGTCTTGGTATTACAACTACTCCTTCTAATGGGCAAATTCCTATAGGAAACGGCACAAATTACACAGCAGCCACAATTACAGCAGGAACAGGAATTACTGTTACAAATGGCTCTGGCTCTATTACAATCGCTGCTAGTGGCGGTAGTTCTTACCCATCATCACTTAACATTATTGCAATGCAAAACTTTGGAGGCTTCATCTAATGGCAGCTAACACATCGCCTATTTTTCCGTTATCGCCTATTGTAGGAATAGCAACTTTAACTTCTGCAACAGCTATTACTTCTAGGGCTAATATTACTGGCACTACTGGTTTAGTTCAGCTTACTGCAACATCAACAAATGGCACAAAAATTGATGCAATAACAGTAACTGCAAAAGGTACAACTGTAGCCAATATTATTGATATTTGGATTTATAACGGCACAACTTCATATTTGTTTGCTGAAATACCAGTAACTGCTATAACACCTAGCACAACTACATCAGCATTTACATCAACTACATTGTTTGCAAACTTAGTTTTGCCACCAACATATCAGTTATTTATTTCAGAACAAGTAGGAACATCAAGCGCAGATTTTAATATTTTAGCCTTTGGTGGACAGTATTAATGAGCTTTCCAGGTCAATCGTTTACTTTTAACCCGCTTACTCCTTCATGGTCAACAGCAGGAAGGCCACCTTCACCCATTCTTGGACAAATGGGATATAACACAACTTATAGTTTAATTGAATATTGGAATGGTTCTGCTTGGATTTCTACCGCCGCTGGCGCACCGTATTCTGTTTCGTATTTAATTGTTGCTGGTGGTGGTGGTGGTGGCCCAGATTTAAACGGTGGTGGTGGGGCAGGTGGATTACTTCAAGGAACTGCGACTTTAACTTATGGTACTACATATTCAATAACAGTAGGTGCTGGTGGTTCAGGCGCACCAAACGGAGGTACACCCACATCAGGTGCAAATTCTACTTTATTAGGATTAACAGCTATTGGCGGCGGTGCAGGTACAGGTTTAAATGGTGGTTCAGGTGGGGGGGCTCGTGGTGTTGGTTCGGGGGGTTTAGGTACCTCCGGTCAAGGTAACAATGGTGGAGCCTCTAACGTAAGTAATGGTGGCTCTGGAGGTGGAGGAGCGGGAGCTGTTGGTACAACAGCTACAAGTAGCCAAAACGGTAATGGTGGAATTGGAATTGCTAGTTCTATAACAGGCTCATCTGTTTACTATGCTGGTGGCGGAGGTGGTGGTGGTGGATATTCTAGTAACTCAACTCCAGGTAACGGCTCTGGTGGTAATGGGGGTGGTGGTAGCGCTAGCGGTAATGCTGGTACTGCTAATACAGGCGGAGGTGGTGGTGGCGGACAAGTGGGCTCTTCAAGCGGCTCTGGGGGTTCTGGAGTTGTTATTTTGTCTATACCTACCGCAAGCTATTCTGCAAGATATGTTGGTAGTCCAGTTATAACAACAAGTGGGTCAAATACAATACTACAATTTAATAATTCAGGGAGTTACACAGCATGAGTCATTATGCTAAAGTCTTAGACGGAAAAGTATGCAATATAATTGTTGCAGAAGCTGACTTTTTTAATACTTTTGTGGATACATCCCCTGGTCAATGGATTCAAACTTCTTACAACACAAAAGGTGGAGTGCATTTTGCCCCAAATTCAAACACTCCTGACAATGGAGTTCCTTTGCGTGGCAATTATGCTGGTATAGGATATATCTATGATGCAACTCATGATGTTTTTTATGAGCCACAACCTTATCCAAGTTGGACTTTAAATCAATCTACTTGGTTATGGGAAGCTCCAACCCCAATGCCTACTGACGGAAAATTATACAAATGGGATGAAACAACTAAATTTTGGATAGCACAATGAACTATCAATGGAAAATATTAGAAGTATTTGCACAAAATGAAGTGATTACAGGGGCTAAATACCACCTTACAGGCACAGATGATGAGCTATCAGTAGAAACTGAAGGCAACTGGTATTTTGATTGCCCAACTGCAAAAGTGCCATTTTTAGAAGTTACTGAAGAAATGATTGCAGGATGGATTGAAGCTGATGCTGTCAAAGATGGCGAGAATCACATCAAAAAAGGTGTCGAAAATCAGATAAAAGCGTTAAAATTGCATAAGCCAGTCCCTGCACCCTGGATGCCACAAGTATTCAAACCTGAGATTTAAGCCATGACCACACTTAGCCAAGAACAATTAAAAGAATGGTTTAACTATCATTCAGATGGTTATTTGGTATGGGCTGTAAGTCGGGGAAAAGCAAAAGCTGGAAAAAAAGCTGGAATGATTCACAAAAATGGTTATTTAAGAACAGGTATTAATGGCAAAGTTTATTCAAATCATAGATTAATTTATATTTGGCATTACGGCAAAACTTCTAAATTTATCGATCATATTGATGGAAACCCTTTAAACAATAAAATTAATAATTTAAGAGAAGCAAATGCTATTGAAAATCAACAAAATGCCAAATTAAGCGTTAAAAATACATCTGGCTATAAAAATGTAACTCTTTGTCCTCAAACTAAAAAATGGGCTGTAAAGTTACGTGTTGATGGAAAAATTAAAATTGTTGGTCGATATAATGATATTGAGTTGGCTAATTTAGTAGCAATCGAAGCCCGTGATAAATATCATGGCAAATATGCAAGGAATATGTAATGACGACCCCCTATGATATTGTTAGCCGTGCATTAAAAGACATCGGAGCGTTAGAGGCGGGCGAAACTCCTACTGCGGATGCAGCGCAAGATGCGTTTGATATGCTCAATGATCTGATAGATCAATGGTCAAACGAAGAAATGATGGTCTATTACAAAAATGAGATTGTATTTCCTATCACGCCAGGCGTTACACAATATACGATTGGCCCTACTGGAAACATCAATGCCAGCATTACAGGCTCAATCACAGGCAATATTCTGACAGTAACGGCTATTAACTCTGGGGCTATTAACGTAGGTCAGACATTAAGTGGCACAGGAATTATCGCTGGAACAACCATTGAAAAGATGCTGACAGGGGCAGGCAATAACGTAAACGAAGCTGGAACTTATCAGCTCAATACCTACTATTCCACGCCTGTAACCTCAGAAACAATAACTTTATACTATCAACGCCCATTATCAATAGATTCTGCCTTTGTGCGGATCAATACCAATTCTAATGGCGTTCCTATCGTCAATGGTGGTTTGGACTACCCAATCGCTGTTTTAGCGGTAGAAGAATATCAAATGATTGGTCTAAAGACTTTAAATGGCCCTTGGCCTAAAGCTCTTTACTATCAGCCAAGCGAAACTTTGGGTAATCTGTATGTATGGCCTAACCCTTCACAGGGCGAAATGCACATCTTTACAGACAATTTATTCCAACGCTATACCAGCTTGACTGATGGAATCGTTCTGCCACAGGGCTACACAATGGCTCTCAGATGGTGTTTGGCCGAGCGTTTGATGCCTATGTATGGCAAAGCCAATCCAACGCAAATACAGATGATTAATGCTTATGCTGCACAAGCTAAAGCTACTGTTAAACGCATTAATATGAAACCTGTTCAATCTGCACGTTTTGCTGATGCAATGTTGGCAAGCCGTCAAAAGGATGCTGGTTGGATTCTTAGTGGTGGATTCTTCAGATAATGGCTGATTTTGGGTTTGTAGGAGCAGCCTACACAGCACCTTCTATATATCAGGATGCCCAAGAATGTATTAATTGGCGGCCTGAAGTTGATCCAACAAAGGGTCAAGGCGCAAGAGGTGTAGTTGCTTTATATCCTACTCCTGGACTGACTAACGTAGTTACTTTGCAAAACGCTCAAGTTGTTCGTGGTATGAGAACAGTCAGCGGTGGTAATTATATGGTTGCGGTTTGTGGCCCATACGTTTATGTAGTTGATAGCACTTATACAGCTACGATTGTAGGGCAATTAAATAGCTCAAGCGGTCAAGTCGGTATTACAGATAACGGCTTAAACGTCTATATTGTTGACGGCTCTTATCGTTATACATGGCGTATTTCTAGCCCGTCATCGGCAGTATTTCAAGGCACAATTTCAGGAACTACTTTAACTGTTACTCGTGTAATTTCAGGCACAATCGCTGCCAATCAAGCCCTATTTGGCGTTGGAATTAGTAACGAAACTGTCATTGTTAGCGGTTCAGGAACAACTTGGACTATTAATCAAAGCCAAACGATTAGCACAGCTATTCAGATGAACTCTGCCTCAGTCGCAGGGGTTATTACAGCCAGCACCTCTGGAACAACTTTGACAGTTACAGCAGTATCAAGCGGGACAATTTATCCAGGTCAAACGATCACAGGTACTGGAGTCGTTAATAACACGATTATTACGGCTTTAGGAAGCGGAACAGTATTAAGCTATACGATTGCTACAGGTGGCACAGGATACGCTGTAAACGATACTGTAACAGTTCTAGGCGGTGTTTATGGAAACAGTCCAGCTACTTATACAGTTTCAACAATTAGCGGGTCTGGTGTAGTTACAGGATTAACTGCAACTTATTCAGGTCAATATACTTCTACCCCTACAAATAACGTATCAACATCAACAAGTGGATCAGGCACAGGGTTAACCCTAACATTGACTTTCGGTACAGGTACAGGCGGTACAGGTAGCTATGTAATTAGCACCAGTCAAAGCGTTAGCTCTGAAACCATGTATTTGCTGAACTTTAGCGTATTGCCTAGCTCAGATGGTGCTTTTACAGGCGCAGATGTAGTTGATATTGTTGACAACTACTTTATTTACAATAAACCCAATAGCCAACAATGGGCAGCATCTAATCTTCTTAGCCCAATTACTTATGGTTTAAGCTACGCATCTAAATTTACAGGGCCTGATAATCTTGTTTCAATCATTGCCGATCACGGGCAAGTCTATTTATTAGGCGAAACAACCTCAGAAGTCTGGTCAGATGTAGGAACATTCCCCTTTGCTTTTCAAAGGATTCCTGGTTCATCAAGCCAACATGGTATCGCTGCTAAATTTTCAGTAGCTCGTTTAGGCAATACTTTTGCTTATTTAGCTAAAAACAATCGTGGTCAGTCTGAAGTTGTAATGATGAATGGATATTTTCCACAAAGAATTAGCACTCATGCAGTAGAAAATACGCTTGTTAATCAAACAGTTAACGATGCTATTGCTTATACTTATCAATTAGAAGGTCACGAATGTTATGTCATTACCTTTCCAAGCCTTGATTTAACTTGGGTTTATGACATTGCTACACAACTTTGGCATAAATGGTTATGGGTAGATAATCAAAATAATTATCACCGCCATCGCTCTAACTGCTCTGCTGTATTTCAAGGCTTACTGATGGTAGGCGATTATCAAAATGGTCAAATTTATAGCTTAGACCCTAATAATTACACCGATAATGGCGATACTATTCGTAGAGTTCGCAGATGCCCACACCTTGTTACAGACTTACAACGTCAATATTTTGACGAGTTTCAGATTCAATTCCAGCCTGGCGTTGGTTTAGAAGGCATTACGAACCCACCTTTAAATGCAGAAACAGTCGGTGCAAACCCTCAAGCTATGCTCAGATGGTCAAACGATGGTGGTTCTACCTATTCTAATGAGCATTGGTCTGATATTGGATTGGTAGGAAAATACAAAAATCGTATTATTTGGCGCAGATTGGGTATGGCACGAGATCGCATATTTGAGGTTGTAGTGACTGACCCAGTATTTGCTTGCATTATTTCAGCTAATCTCAAAGCCAGCGAAGGGGATAATTAATGGCACAAGGTTTATGGGGTTCGTCACAGGGAAATCCTTATCCAGTCACGCCTTTATTGGATGACCAAACAAAAATGCCCACACGGGCGTGGCAACAATGGTTTTTAAACTTGTTGAACTTTTCTAGTTCACCAACAGCAACAACGGGTACAGCTACATTACCTGCTAAACCAGCGGGATTTATGAATGTAACTGTTGGGGGAAAACAATATAAAGTGCCTTATTACAATACATGATCGAATATAAAGATGACGATTGGCTGGAAAATTTAGACGCATTAAAAGAAATAATTCAGGATCATTACGAGGAATTATCGGTAACAAAGACTTTTCCGCTTGATCCTGATTGGGATGCCTATAAACAGTTATTGGATATAGGCAGATTGAAGTTTATAACTTGTAAAGATGATGGAAAACTGGTCGGATATATCATATTTTTTATATCCCCCCATCTTCATTACAAGAGTTGTTTGACGGCTTTTGAGGATATTTACTTTTTAAAGAAAGAATATCGCAAGGGTCGTACTGGTATTAGGATGTTCCAATTTGCTGAAAAAGTAATGAAAGAGCTAAAAGTTGACAGATTGATCTATGCAACTAAGATTCATTCTGACAATAGCAGTCTTTTTGAGTATTTTGGGTTCAAACTAATGGATAAAGTCTTTACTAAAATGTTGTAAAAATGCGACAATTAGCATATTAGATTGGAGAAATTATGGGCGGAAGTGTAGCAGCTGCTGTAGCAGCCCCGATTATTGGAAACGTAGTAGGCGGACTCATTGGAGGCGGTGGCGCATCTCAAGCTGGTCAAACTGCTGCTGGTGGAGCGCAACAAGGGCAAGCTACTTTACAAGCCAATTTACAAAACTTAACCCCTAATTATCAGCCTTATCAAAATTTAGGCGCACAAGGCGTTAGTAGTATATCCAATCTACTAAATACAGGTTATTTAACCAATCAATTTAGTAATGCCGATCTAAATGCTAATTTAGCCCCAAACTATGCTTTTCAGCTGGGGCAAGGCCAACAAGCTAATGCTATGGCCTCTAATGCAGTAGGCGGTCTAGGCGGTAATGCTGCTACTGCATTGCAACAATATACCCAAAATTATGCTGGAAATGCCTATCAAAACGCATTTAATAACTATCAAGCGCAACGTGGCAATATTTACAACAACTTGTCATCAATAGCCAATATTGGTCAAAACGCTGTTTCTGGTCTTGGAAACTTGGCTACTGGCACAGCGCAAGGTGTTTCTTCTTTGCAAACTGGTGCAGCAAATGCAATCGCTGCTGGTCAAGTTGGCGCAGCAAATGCCTATTCTGGTGCGGTGCAAAACGCAGGCAATATGGGTTATTTAGGCTCTTTATTAAATACAGGTGGCGGTGGCGGTGGATTTAATACAGCCAATATTATGAATGGCACACAAGGTTTAGGTGGTTTTAGCGGTGCAGGAGATTTTAGCGTTCCTTCAGCCACTCAATATGCTACCGACTTTATGATGGCATAAGGAAAAATTATGGCTGAATATAATGTTTCAGAAGTAGCTTCACAAATTAAACCACCCGAAGTAACAAGCATAGGCGATATGCTTAATATTGCTCGTGGAGCGCAGGCTTATCAACAAGCTCAAAAAATCAATCCGTTAAAGCTACAACAAGAAGAAACTGCAACCGAAAAAGCTCAATACGAATTAAAAAATCAATATCAACAACACGCTGAAGGCGCAATTTCTGCAATGCAGAAAAAAATTAATAAATTAAAAAATCCAAAAACTGGAGAATTTATTGAAGGCGCACAAGATATTTTGCAAAATGATGCAGATATGGTTGAAAGCATTTTAAAAGCTCAAGGCGTTCCTGTAAAAGATGGTGGGGTTTTAGATCAATTTAAAACAGCAGTAGCACAAGGCCCTGATAAAGCAGAAAATTTTATTAATTTCTTGACTCAAAAAGGTGGTGCTGCTGAAGCTAGATTTGCTCAAGCCAATCCACAACTTACAAGCGTTGGTGGTGTTCCTGGATTTGCAACTCCTGCTTCTCAAACATTTAATCCACTCAACATCAATCAACAACAACCTAGTGGAAATGTTGGCGGAACAACAAGTGCAGTAGGTGAAACGCAAGAAAATGCACAGCCAGAAAAAATTGTTAATGAATCATTTCCAAACAGAGCTAATACGCCTTATGTTTCTGAAGTTGAAGCACCTAAATTTAAAGAAGGTAATCAACTTTTATCAGAAGCTAAAACTATTGCTGACACTTCGCAAAATGCTATTAATGATATTAGAGAAGCTAGAAAACATCTTAAAGCAACAAGCGGTACTGCATTAGGTCAAGGGGCTAGAACTTTATCTCAATTAGTTGTAACAAACCCTGAATATGACAGTTTGTTAAAATCTTTGGCTCAACTACAAATGAGTGCAGCAGCACGATTTGGCGCACCTACAGATGCGGCAAGAGAAACCCTTGCAGCAGCTACTGGCGATGGCGGTAAAGTAAGTGAAAAAGCATTAGCTAGATTGCTTGATAATGCTGAGGCTGATTTAACAAGAGATGCAAAATATGCCACAGGATTGCAAAAGTTTGCACAAAAACGTGGTAATCCAGGCGGAGCTTTAAATGCGCCTGATTTCAAACAAGCATGGTCAGATAACGCAAAAGATAGAAGAATTTATCAATTAATCAATATTAACAATAATCCAGAACTTTCTGCTGCTGAAAAAACAATGATGCGTGATGAATTATTGCGTGGTCAAACAAAAGAAAGCATTAAGCAGTTGCAGGAACAAATGAAACGCATGAAACGATTAGAGCAAGGTGATTAATGTCAGATATTGCACAAGATTCAGATATTTCGTTTCTTTCTGGTTTTTTACCTAAAGAATCGCCATTGACTGACGAGGATGTTAATCATCCTAATGTGCAGTCATATTTGAATTATTTAAATACTTATGAAGGTAAACCACAACCAAATCAAATGGTTGGCTACAAACCTTTTGATAATTTAAAAGATCATCCAAGACAACAAATTCCATTTAACAATCGTGGAGATACTAGCGATGCTGCTGGTGCTTATCAAATTAAAGCATCTACTTGGGATCAACAAAAGAAAAAACTAGGACTTAAAGATTTTACTTTACCAAACCAGCAAAAAGCTGCTGTTGGTATTCTTAAAGATATTGGCGCATTAGAGCATATTAAAAATGGTGAATTTGAAAAAGCTAATGAACTGGCAAAAAATCAATGGGCTAGTTTGCCAGGATCAACTATTGGCTTGGCTACAGGTCAAATTCCAAAATTAAATCCTGAAGCAGAAGCAATTCTTGCAAAAGCAAAATCTGAATACGATCCTGATATTTCTTTTGTTGGCGGGTTTAAACCAAAAACAGAATTAACAGAAGAAGATTTGTCAAAACCTTATTTTGGAAATCCTAACTTAACTAGACAAGGTGAAAAATCAAGAGCAACTACAAAAAGTGGATTAATTCCATTTGTTGAAGATATTGCAAAACCTTTGTCAGAGGTAGATATTAAAAAAAGTACACCAGCTTTATTGTTAAAAGGCACAGTTGGTGGTCAGCAAAGCAGAATGGAAGTTGCAGAAGAAGCATCCAAACAAGCCGAAGCGTTAGTCAATGGTATTCGCAATTTTTACAATAATCCTGATAAATTAGGCTCAATTCAAAAAGGGTTAATAAATGCTTATGAACATCCTGGAGAAGTATTAGGAGGTGCTGTAGCAGGCACAATTATGCATCCAGAGCAAATTCCAATAGGAGGTGCAGTTGGAAAAGTTATTGGTAAAGTTGCTGAACCAATAGGCTCTGCTGCTAGTCAAGCATTTAAAGATGTGGCAGAAACTCCTGAATTTCAAAGAATTGTTGCAAGAGCAAAAACTATAAAAGAGCAATCTAAAAATGCAATAGGTTCAATGCAAGATGTATTTCAACAAGCTAAACAAGCTGGCGCACCTAAAGCACCAGTCACAGTTGAGGGCGCACCCAATGTTGGGGCTGCTTTAGCAGATAAACAAACAGTTATTAATTCTCTTATGCCTGATTTATCTCCAGAAACACAAGAATTTATTAAATCACATCCTGTTGAAAATATTAATATTCCCGCTTTGCAAACTAAAGCATTAGAAGAAAAACATGGTATTACATTGAGCGAAGGTCAGAGAACAAATCCTGCTCGTTATGCAGAAGAATGGAACAAACGTGGAGCAGACGAAAGAATTAATGGTATTTTTGCAAATCAACCACAACAATTTTCTGAGGCTTTTGATAATTTATTAGACAAACACGCTCCAGATATTCGTGATTTTGGTAAAGAAAATTTAGGTCAACTTGAAATTAACGGATTATTGGCCAAAGATAAAATAAGAACCGATGCAATAAGACAAGCATATAAAGATTTAGAAGATGCAAATGCTGGTCAGTTTCCTATTGATGTTAAACAATTAAACACAAACATTGATTCTGCTTTAAATGCAAAATTAAAGAAAAATGTTTATGAAGATAAATTAGGAACAATCAAAAAAGATATTGATGGTTTGGTTAAAAACGGCAATATGACTTTTAATGATTTTGAAAATTTGCGATCTAATCTTGCAGATGAGATGAGAACAAATCCAAGCGGGTCTGCTAGAGCTGCTGCTCATATAATTAGAGAGCAATTAGAACAAATACCCATGCCTGAAAATTTAACAAATGTGCTTCCTTTAGCAAATAAAGCAAGAAGTTTGTATGCTGAAAGAGCAAATATTATAAAAAATAACCCCGCTTACAAAGCTGCCGTTAAAGAAATGGCAACTTCATCAGAAGCAGAAGGTGAGCTTTCTTCATTAAATGCTGCAAAGTTTCATGACAAATTTATAAGCAATGCTACACCTGAAGCGGCAAAAAGAATGATTAATGAAGTTGCAGATATTCCTGAAGCAATGCAAGCTGTTAGAGCTAATGAAATTTTAAATGCAAAAGAAAAAGCTGGTTTAGCTGGTGATAGACCACAATTAAAACAACAGGCATTAAATAAATATTTACGATCACAAGCTGAAAAAGCAAATTCATTACATACTCCAGAAAGCATACAAGATTTAGCTGATTTAGATTTGTTGGCTGGTAAAGTTGCACAACCTAAAGAACAAGTATTTAACAATTCAAATGGCACATCAGCTTTTTTTGCAGATTTGGCTAAACAAGGATTGCAAGCTAAAGGTGAAATGGCTTTGGCAACAGGAACTAAAGGATTGTCAATATTGCCAGTTAATATATTAAAACAACAAATTGAAAGAATGGGATCAGAAAATTTTGCAAGACGGACAGTTCACCCACATTCAGGATTAGTCAATAAGGAATAATAATGGCATCAGTTCTACTATCATCCGTTGGCGTAGGTCAACAATACTTTGATAACAATGGAGTACCGCTTGCTGGTGGTCTTATCTATACTTATCAAGCTGGTTCATCTACACCTTTAGCTACTTATCAAGATAATGCTGGAACTATTGCTAATGCCAATCCTATTGTTTTAGATAGCGCAGGGCGTGTTCCTAATGAAATTTGGTTGTTACAAGGATACAGCTATAAATTTATTATTCAAAACGCATCAGGCACAAGTTTAATTACGCTTGATAATCTATATGGTATTTTGCAAAATGCTCCAGCTCAATCTGGAACAATTCCTAGTGGATTAATTGCTATTTGGTCAGGATCAACAGGTTCTATTCCTAGTGGTTGGGTATTGTGTAATGGTTCTAATGGCACACCTGATTTGCGTAATTCGTTTGTATTAGGAGCAGGAAATACTTACGCTGTAGGCGCTACTGGCGGTTCTACTGATGCTATCGTAGTAAGTCATACACATAGCATTACAGATTCAGGACACTTACACGGAATTCCAAATTTAAATGAACGTACTGGTGTTACTGGTGGATCAACCGCAGGCGTGTTTTCTGATGGCGGTACATATAATACAAACACTGCTGTAACAGGTATTTCTGTAAACACTGCTGGTGTAAGTGGATCAGGTGCAAATATGCCCCCATATTACGCTTTGGCCTATATTATGAAGTCGTAATCATGGTTGATATTGACCCAGTTAAAGTCGGTGTAATGTGGCAAAAGGTTGAAGCTATGGAGCGTGAGATGGCTGAAATGCGCCATGACATTAAAACACTTCTTGCAATGGCAGAGCGTTCTAAAGGTTCTTTATGGGCTTTAATGGGAGTGGCATCTGTAGTCGGTGGCTTTATTACTATTATTGTGGATGTATTTTTAAATAAAAAATGAACGAAATATTTACCCACATTCTGACTGGCAAAGACAATCAGACCCACGATATTGCTCGTTGGGCGTGGATGCTTGGCTTTTTTGTGGTGGCTGGTTCGGCAATCTATTTAATCTACGCAGGGCATGAAATTAGCCTTACTGAATTAGCTGGTGCTTTGGGCATCGTATCGGGTTCAGGAGCTGCTGCGGTAGCTGGTAAACACATGAGTGGTGCAGAGCCACAATGAGCTTTTTACTTAAATTACTAGGCGGTATCGGTGGACAAATCTACATTTATTTGGCTTTGGTTTTGGGCGGTTTTGGGGCTGGCTTTTATGTGGAGCATCTGCGCTTTGCTGACTTTAGAGATCAAGTCAAAATTGTTGCAGAAAAACAACAGGCAGAAACGGATGCCAAGATCAAGGAACAGGAAATAATTAATGAAAACATTAAACAAACTTACGAAGCTCGCCTTACTAGCATCCATACTTTCTATACTGGGATGCTCAACTCCCGTAGCGGTGTCGTGTCCTCCGATCCCAACGCCACCATCACAATTAATGGAGAAGCCCATAACGTATTACTTGTTGCCGAGCAATGCGCCCAAACAACCGAACAATTAATAACCCTACAAGAATGGGTTAATCAACAAGTTAATTTAAAATGAATAACGAACAATTAGCTTCTTGGGTAACTTTAATAGCTACATTCACGTTATGTGTAACTGTATTGGCTATGGTTACTGTGTTTATGTTTGGATTCTTTGATCCTCAGGTAGATAACAATAAACTATTTGAAATAGTTGGCCCTGCATTTCAGACCATTGTTGGTGGTTTTATTG
>Ga0208744_1000406_pt1 | contig 16147 bp, 25 predicted proteins | sample CryBogCBH24Aug09_FD_184620 | JGI IMG/M metagenome (GOLD analysis project Ga0208744, IMG submission 184620) | Freshwater microbial communities from Crystal Bog, Wisconsin, USA - CBH24Aug09 (SPAdes) (version 2) | ecosystem: Environmental > Aquatic > Freshwater > Lake | place: Crystal Bog...
ATTGTTGGTGTAGCTAAGTCTGGTAACCCAGTCATTGAATGGTCTGGAATTTACTCAGAATTTGAAGAGGTGGCACCAGAAGATCTTATTGTCGTTGAGCTTCCTAAACCAACCGAAGAGCTTGACCCATCAAAGGATGCAGAATGAACGAAGAAGAATACGAAGGCGTAACGCTATACGTTGATGCTGAAGGTTGGCCTAACGAGCTTGCTGGACTGATCCTTAAGGAACAGATCGTTTACATGAACGAAGGCAAGGTAAAGATCGTTGGTGACCCAATCTGGAGAGTGGAATGACAGAGTACACACCAAAGACATCAACTTGTAAAAATTGTCTGCATAAGCTAGGCGATAAATCAGAAGTTTTGCAAGGTGCCGATGGTACATGGGTGCACAAATTTAGAAATGGCCAGCACTACCCAATCAAATGCACTGTGTGGGAGGATTGGAAGGCAGAGCCTAATGACTGAGTTTGAAAAAGTACTTAAGGAGATTGAAGATCTCCACAATAAGAAGCAATCTGATTACGGTCGTCCAGAGCAGGGTGACCCCTTTGCCAATGTACGTGCCAGCGAAGACTTTGGCATCCCTGGATGGTTGGGCGCCGTAATCAGAGCTAACGATAAGGTACGCCGCATCCAGAAGTTTGCACGTGGTGGTACTATGGTTAATGAGTCCGTAGAAGATTCATTGCTTGACGCAGCTGTTTACTTTATGATAGCATTGTGCCTGTTCAGGGAAGAAAATGGCAAGCTGTTGCCCTGAGTGTGGTGATAACATAATGTTGATCGATGACTTAGTCGATCAATATTGGTTACACACTGGCGAAAAAGATACTAATTGCTTCCTAAGGAATGTAGCAGAATGAATTCAGCACGTGAGAACATAGCAAAGTGGCTTGAAGAGTTCAGAGCTAGAGAGCACGACAATACAACAGAAATTGATGTTGAATTCTCTGATGAAGAAATAGCTAAAGCTAATCGCGCTGCAGCATCTCTTGGCATGACATTGAATGAATATTGCAATTATGCTTTAGAAATAGCTATTTTCTCTAAGATGTGCCCAACCTGTAGACAATATAGGCCAGAGCGTAACCAAATTTGTAACACATGCGGAGAGGTGGACTAATGGAACATACACAGCAATACTTGCTTAATAAGATTGGTGAGCTTGAAGATAAGCTAAAGCGTATCGAAGAGATCGTACGGCTTACAGAGATTCAACCTGTTCTAAAGGTAAATATGGTTCGTGGAGTGTTGCACCCTAATGAAGCGTAACCTTTGGAAGAAGGTACAGCGTGAAGGTGATTGCTGGGTGTGGACTGGTAGCACTGCAAACCGTGGCTATGGTAGCATCCACCATAACGGTCGTAATGGATACCTTCCGCACCGTTTGTCATGGGAGTTGTTACGTGGCCCTATTCCTGAGGGTTTAGTTCTTGACCACATGTGTCAGAATAGACGCTGCATCAATCCTAGACATCTTGACCCAGTAACAAACCGTGTTAATATCTTGAGAGGGAAGAGCATTGCCGCTCAGAACTTTATCAAGACTGAGTGCATTAATGGGCACCCATTCGATAAAAAGAATACAAAGATTAGGAAGGACAACACAAGATCATGTCGTCAGTGCGAGAGAGACCGTCTAAAAAAGTTTCGGGAAAATCAAAAGTTAAAAAAGCATCAAAGGTAAAAATGGGCAAGAAGCTAGATAGAGCAATCGATAGCCTTTATGCTTTAACTGTTGAAGCATACGGTAAAGTAGAACACCACGGTAGCGAGCATGACTTCGGGTACGCTCAGGGATTGACCGAAGCGATGAGAATCTTACGTGAAGTTCAAAGAGACAAGACTATAAAGTTCCCAAGGTTCTAATGGAAACTGAAGGTTATTGGCACAACGAATGCAAGAAGCTCCAGGATGAGCTTCGTCAAGTGTATCAACAGGTTAACTATTATGTTGTCGAGAACACAAAGCTACGTGAAGAGAATGTATCTCTTAGAGGGTTGATACAATGGGAAAGTTTACGCAGCGGTTCAGCCAGCGACAAGAGCGAGAGCTCGAAGAGCAGTGGCCCCTTGCACACCGCACAGTAGGCTCTGGCAACAAGTGGGAGAAGGGTGACCTCTCCACACAAGAACAGCACATGATGGAGTTCGTCATTGAGGCGAAGGCTACGCAGGCTGCATCTTTTAGTATCACCAAAAAGATCTGGGATACCATCAAGGGTCATGCTCAGGATCGCAGCTGGTTAGCTCGACCCATACTCGCCATACGTTTGTATGGTGCAACAGAGCAGGAGACTGCCTGGGGTGGTACAATTTCTATGACGCCTGAAACTCTTCCGGTGGAATTAGATTTAATCTGTATGGACAAGGATGACTTCCTTGAGCTATACTATGACTACATTCGATTGAAGGAAAAAGATGCTAGTAACGATGCTAACTAACAAGATCGTCGACCTTGTGTTCATGGTGCTTGCAGCAGTTCTTATTGAACGAGCAACCAAAAGGAGAAAAAATGGATGAGCAGCAGTTGCAGTTCGATCTGAAGTTTGATGACGAGCAAGAAGATGAGTAGTTTTCTTGAGCGTACGCTAGCTGCGTACCAGAATGACGAGCCTATCACTCGTTACATCGAAGAAGCATTGATGCTTGGTGACGTGTTCCCTGAAGAGTACCCTGTTAAGGTATTTAACAAGGAACGAAAATTTGATAATATGTATCACCCTTCTTCAGACGTAATGGCGGGGGAATTGCGCCTATATTATAGATTCCATCCCGAAGAAAGGCTATTATGTCAAGAAGAAAGAATAACACCCACCCTCGCTATGACTTTCCAGGTTGGCTCGGTTTTTCATTCAGTCATTCAGAATTTGCTAATTCACATGGGCTTTACTTCGCTAGACAAGGTCGAAGTGAAATTCAGAAACGAAGAGCGGATGATTGCTGGAGCAGTGGATGTATTGGAACTCACAACGCCTGATGGCACGTTCCTAGTAGACATCAAGAGTACTAACCAGCTTCCCAAGGAAGCAAGCGAGCAATACGCCATGCAGCTCAGAGTGTATCAGGACAACTGCCCTGGTGCGCCTGACCGCATGGCTTTGCTATTTATTCAGAAGGCTTACCCTCACAAGATCAAGACGATCGAGGTTAAGAAGGACCAGGAAGCCCTGGATAAGGTATACGATAAATGGGATCGTGTTAGAGTGGCCATCGGCAAGTCTGACCCCACCACGCTTAAGCACTGTTGCAATGGGCCAACTGATGAAGAGTTCCTAGGTTGCCCTGCCCGTAAGATCTGTTACTACTGGAATAAGTAAAGGTAGTAATGAAACGCCATAGTGATGTAAAACAAAAACTGTTTGACATCGTCTTTGAAATCGTATATGATATGATCACGACAAAGGAGCACTATGCCTAAGCCTGATCTAACAGAGTTCTTTGAAGAAACCCCGCGGCAATGCATTGCTGGTAGACTCATTGATAAGTTGGATAAAAATGATAAGGAAAAGGTCTTAGCAGCGTTGGATGAATCAAACATCAATGCTATGGCTATTCTACGATTTATTCAGAAACGTGGCATAGAAGCTAAGCATCCTGCCATAATTCGTCACAGAAAAAAGGAATGTATCTGCTATGGCAAGTAAGAACAAAATTGATTTAAACGAATTCTATCGTCACCGTCTTGAACCACGCACGGTTGATCCTGTAGACATCGATGCTCTTTGCAAGCTAGCTAGTCGTAAAGGCGTGGGCAAGCCAGTAAAGCCACAAGGCGACAAGTCTATGCTAGTAATTTTAAGTGACTGGCAAACAGGAAAAAAAGAAGGTGGCGGCACAGAAGCTATCGTAGAGCGTGTCACTCACTACCAGGACCAACTTGTCCATCGCCTTCGTGAACTGAACAAGAACGGTAAGAACATTACAACCGTCTATGCAGTGTCAGTCGGTGACCTTATTGAGCAGTGCTCTGGTTTCTATGACATGCAAATATTTGGTACAGATCAGGACCGTAGAGAGCAAATGCGTATTGCTCGACGCCTTGTTATGCGCTTGGTAGACCTTATGGTCGATGAAGGTTATAACGTAGTGCTAGGTGCTGTGCCAGGGAACCATGGTGAAAACCGCAATTCCTACTCTGGTAAGGCCTACACAACGTGGACAGACAATGATGACTTGGCTATCTTTGATGGTGTGTCTGAGATCATCTCTCACAACAAGGACCGTTACGCCAACGTAAGCATCCCTCTTGGTGCTATCGCTGATGACTTGACCATGACTTTGAACATCTCAGGCGTTGAAGCTGGCTTTGCTCATGGACACACGTTCCGCAATGGTAGTAATAAGAATTATGTAAAGACCAATGGTACTATCGGTAAGATTGAATCATGGTGGCTCGGCCAATCAATGGGTCGTCAGCCCGTTGCCAAAGCTAATTTGCTCTTCTGTGGGCACTTGCATCACTTTGTCGTGTCTTCAGCTACAGGTAGACATGTGTTCATGGCCCCAGCAGCAGATGGTGGATCACATTGGTACACTAGCACCACTGGTTCTAGTTACCCAGCTGGTATGTTAACATTGCTTGTAGGTGAAGGCTGTGGGCCACTCGGTTGGTCTGACTTGCAGATCCTTTAACAATAAAAGTAAGGACAATAAAACAATGAAGAGTAAATTCTGGCCACCGATCTTGTGCATGCTGTCAATCATTTCAGTGCTGTTAGTGATTAATGCTACATACCCTTGGGAACTGACGTTTGTATTTGTCCCGCTCGCCTGTCTCATCGCCTTTTATGTATGGTTAGATAACCATGACCAACCCTAACAAGGCCAAGGGTAGCAAGTGGGAGCTTGACGTTGCTAAGTACTTCAACGAACGTGGTTACCCAGAAGTAGAACGTCGCTACGGCGCAGGAGCTACCTTGGACAAGGGTGACATCAATGGTGTCAAGGATACTGTTGTAGAGGCTAAGAACTGGAAGAAGATCGAGCTTTCTACCATTATGGACGAAGCTCTGGTTGAACAACAAAATGCCAAGAAGCGGTTTGGCATTGCTGTCATTAAGCGTAGGAATAGAAACGTCAAAGACGCCTACGTGATGATGACGCTAGAGCAATGGATCGATCTTTTTTCGTTCTTTACAGATAAAAACCATAAATAAACTTGATACCATAGTGTAATTAATGTATTATTTATACAATGAGAATGGAAGGTAATGAGTAATTACAACCTGCGCAAAGGCTTGGAAGGGCTTATTGAGCCTGAACTTGATGCTGCTCACGACGATAAGTTCGGTGATCTACACCGTTTTGTTGTCCGTTCTTTTCGTTGGGAAGGTAAGCCCGAAGAAAAGGAAATGCTTGAAAGTATTGAAGAAATTGTAGAAAGTTTCCTCGAAGAATACTTGCAACCAGCAGAGGTTATTATTGCTCGTTTCAACGCTGATAATAGTATCAGTGGCGCCGAGGGCGATCGTTTATTCCTCAACCTACAGAGTGCAATCGTTGCTATCGAGGGAGAGGTTACTAGGCGGTATCTCAAAGCTCAGTTCTCATATTACATGCTTGATGATAAATACAACGCATCTTATATTAAACATGCTAAAGGTACTACTAACGATCTAAATGCTCGTGCTCGAGTGGAAACCAAAGACGATCGCTTGTTCTATTTTGTTCAATATGCAGCTTGGCGTATCATCAATGATAAGCTTAATAGCTTAAAGGCTACGCAGAGACATATTCAACAACAATTATATAGGCGAAGTAATGGCGGACAATATTCCTAAAAAAAGAAAGTCAAGAGTACAGACCGTAATTCGCGGTCAGATGACTTGGCAAATTCTTGAAAGATTACTAAACAATTATTGGGAATGGCAAGAAGTATATAGAACCACTGGCAACCCAGAATTACAATTGAATAACGGAATTACCGTAAACATCTATGACATTCTTGATGGCATAGAGAAACTTCCTCCACGACAGAAACAAGCTGTCGTGCTTTCTTGTTTAGAGAACAGAAAAGAAGTTGAAGTCGCAAAGATCATGGGCTTCACCAAATGGTCTTCGCAAGTCGGCATGTATAAGCGTAAAGCATTGACTGGATTGGCGAACAAGATCAATAAGTTAAATGAAATAGAAAATCGCTCTATCAATGGAGAATAGAATGGCCGATGAACCCAAATCATCTGATCAGCAGTTCGAAGAGCTTGAGGAGAAATACCGAGAGAAGCTACCCCAGAATTGGGATGAAATGAATATGCAGAGCAAGCTTGACTGGTTCGGCCACAGAATGTTACTCGATTACCGTGAAGAGACTGGTAGAGAAGGCTCAAAAGATTGGGGATTTCTCAGTGAATACCAGCTCGAACGACGCAGACGTAGAGAAGTGCAAAGCAAACTAGGTGGCTGGGATGACCTTCCAGCCCGCCAAGGCGTATTCAGAAGAGTACACGTAGATAAAAATAACTTAATTATTAGCAAGAAGAGGGACGAAGATGGACCGAAGAACGCGTGAATACAAAGATCTAGTTAAGATGACACCAACCACTCAAGAGCTTTTGAGTGAAGAGATCGATGGTGAGCTTTTCCTGTATAAGTCATCACCTAACTGCAAGATTTGCACGACTAGTGATGATCTTAAGAACATTATCGACTCTCTGCTTTTGTTCCCTAAGTCGTATAAGGAAGTCCTGCAAGCGATCCAGCCGCTACAAGATAAGCTAGGCATTGAGGGTAATGATCGGATCAACTATGAGAACATCCGTAACCACCAAAAGAATCACCTGCCATTTGAGAAGAAGCTCGTTCGTGACATTGTAGAGCGCCGAGCCAGAGAAAAGAACCTCAGCATCCTTGAAACAGGCGAGCGTTTGCTCACCGCAAAGGCTTTCTATGAAGTAATCCTTGCTAAGGGGTTCGAAGACCTCGCCCAGGGATATAACCGACCAACGCTGACGCAGACCATGCACGCCATGGAAATGCTCTCTAAGCTAGAAGAGGAACAGAGCGACCAGTACCGCCCAGAAGACCTCATCAACCAGCTTGACATCATCCTTTTGGCCATCCGTGATGTTGTTCCGCCAGCCATCAAAGAAGAATTGTATCGAAAGATCGAAGAATATCAGGGCACCAACATCGATGCACCAGGTAAAGCTAAGAAAATAAAGAAGCCAGAATACGAACTAGAAGAGTACGTAGACGAAGATTTATTTGAAGAAGGCCTATAAACGCTTATAGTTTTATGTAAAAGTGTGTTTAAAACGCTACAGATAATGTAATAATTAGGGGTATATATGGCAGATGACATGTTAATAATGGGTGCGAAGAAGCCAACACCTGGCATTGGTGACGATATTGCCCGTGAAGGTGTACGTGTCTTTTCTTTTCCAGGTGCTATCGCTAGAGTATTTAGAATTGATTCCAATGGTTTGAAGCGCCGTTTGGACCCAACAAGCGATAGCCCCGACACTATTCGTCGTCGCATGGAAAACCTCATCGAAAAAGAGAACTTCGAAGAGAATGAAAAGAGTGGTACGGCAGACATTTGGTCTACTGTTGGTGGCCAGAGAGCATCGTTTCCTGATGTAATGACTGGTTTGACTGACCCACTCTCAGCAGGTTCACGTTCATCTGGCCCTTGCTACCGTTGCTTCAAAGAAACAAGCCCTACTGATTCAAGATTATCCTTTGAAAGTAACCTTGGAGAAAATGGCGCAATAGTTAGAGTGCACAAGGATCCATGCACTGACTACAACATTGAAGGCCTAACGACTGATGTACCGAGAAGATCACTATGATTGAAAACGAATCAGAAATTGCCCGCTCAGCGGAAGACTATGCTGACAAGGCTAAAGACTTTCCTAACTTAGTTAAATCATTGTCAGACAACCCTGATTTGACTGCTGAGAGTGAGAAGTCAAAGGTACGTAGGAATAGATCACAACAGTTGATTACTGTTCCAGGCACTATTAATGAACCTAAAACGAGTGCAACGCAACGACTATACCAAAAGATTATTAAGAATCACCGCACCATTCTTGATGGCGGGAATGAGTTAGTTCCATCAGCTGATTTGACACCATCTGGCATTGGTGGGTTTCCTAATCTCAGTAAAGCGATCCAAGACAATTATTATTCGCTTGACTCTTTAACGAAGCAAGGTCTTGATAATTATGCTACGGAGAAGGGTGCAGTAGTCCACCCATGCCTTGTTAGCCTTGGCGAAGGTGAACACATGGATGACTACCTCGAAAGAAAGCCTGCGAAAGCAGGCCTTGAACAGATTGCTCCTGCTTCTAAGCTTTCTAAAGAGAGTATTGACATCTGTGAAGGGCCACACCCTTCTTGCGCAGACTGCATTGATTGTCGTCCACACCGTGATGAAGTGGTCAAGCATTATACAAAGCTTATGTCAGCAGACCCATCGGATAACGCTACCCGCATCCTCTCTGCTAAGAACCTTATTAGTACTTTGGAAAGCTGGGCTGCGCACCACGATACCAAGGGTAGCACCGAGGAAACAAGTACGATTAATGATTTTAAGCAATGCAACCATGAGCACAAAGCTATGGCTACTGGTCTTAGATTAATTGCAGACAATTTAAGAAACGCATTAGAAGCTGATGGAGTGCCACACAGGGACAACTTTTATGGTAAAAACGGAGATGAATACTAATGAGAATTAGCGAAATCTTTAATAGAAAAACAGCAAACGATGCTGAAACTTACGTTGATGAAAGAGTCGTCCCCAGTGAGCTTGGAGTAACAGGTTGCAATTGCGAGAGGATGTTCGGAGGGAACATTCCAGCTGAAGTTGCTGCTCAGGTTGCACAATACCCAGCAGGTTCACCAGAAAAAGCTAAGCCTCTGCACAGACACATTGTTGATACCATTAAAAAAGCAACGATGCAAGGTGACGCAGACACTCTCAATCAATTCATCAACGATGATGGGGATGATAGATCACGCCGTCTTAGCTATCTAAGCCACTTGTTCAGTCACACAACTAGAGCTGGTTCAGACCCTAGGGAAGAATTTGGCATTAGTAACGCTGACTATGAGAACTACAAATCTGATTTGTATGCTCATAAGAATAGAATTGAAGTCAAGCAGCTTAATACCTGCGGTACATGCTCACAATATGTTGGTGAACTAAAGAATGCTTTGAATGATTACCACAATAATCTCGTAGAGGGCAAACTAAAGAGTGGCCCTTTCTCGACTGAACACGCTCGCAGCTCAGCTACAAGCCACATTGCTGGTCTTAGAGGCGCATGGGAAAGAAAAGAGACGCCTAATAATCCACAAGAAGAGAAGATTTTTTCTATCATGGATAACTTAGACAAGCATAGCTCTGAAGTTCACCAAGTCGATGCTAATTCGGAAAATCCTACAAGAATTAAGATTGAAACACCAGAGGAAAGAACGCCTGAAGAAAAGAAGGATGATATTGAAGCAGGCAATCCTCTACCTAGAAATACAAAGGTAGAGAGTGTCTTCAACAGGATGCTTGGCGTGGGTAGAGGCTGGTCAATCAAACGTGACACGAGCACTCCAAAAAAAGATCCTCTTTGGGACGAGAATACACAACGACCAGTTATTGACAGATTGCCTGGTGAAACTGATGAAGAGCATGAAGGCCGTTGGAATGACTATATTGGTAATTTGCTCAGAGGTAAAGTGCCAGGCTTTGAAAACTATGCTATTAAACCAAAAAGTAGCACTGGCACGGAGCCTGAGGGTCAAGAGTACAATGTTAGAGTCAACGTTCCTAGAAGCATTCCAAATAGCCGTTCTTTGACCACCGTTGAATTGCCGAGTGGAAATTATCAAGGTTATACCCTTGATGATGATGTTGTGGGGCTACCTGGCGTTATGAACTATTACACCAGAGAAAAAGCCAATCGTACTAACTTGCAATACAATCCTAGTGATGACCCACGTCCTATTAAAATTAAAGATCCTAGCGAGATCAAAGGCACTCCGGAAATCACCGTAGATGCTTTGAATCAAGGAATCGAAGCAAGATTACCTAGAAGAGATCGATTCCTTTTCCAGCAAGCAGGCATGCTTCCAGACCTTGATCTTGTCAAGGAACACCACAGAGCTATGGCAGCTTATGAGAACCGACCCAACCAAGAGTGGGAGATCGTAGGCTATGAAGAGCGTGGTAAAGATCCTTGGTACATTAACGACACTGAGACAAGAGTAATCAAACCAGAACGCACCGTAAAGAACGAAAAGGGCGAAGACGTTACTATCCCAGCAGCAACGAGGGATGTTGCTGTCCGTCGCCCTGCATTAGACGAGAATGGTAGACCACGTTTTAGATCAACTGAACGTGTACCCGTTTATAAGTCGACAGGCGAGTATGAAGAGCGAACTGTAAAAATTCCTGAAGAACAGAGAATGCAACGGCCTGTTCTTGATGCGGTGGCAGCGCACGATGCATACCACAAGTCTCGCCGTGAAGCTCTGAGAAGACTATATGGTGCTGATGATGATGTTGCTGAAAGTAGCTTAGCAGCTGATCACTCAAGAGCAATTAGTGAAAAAGTAGCAGAAATAATCAAAAGCCCTAAAAACAGAATTTTTATATCTAAGAAAGGTGGCAAAATGCCAAGATACAAATTTAATTCAAACAATAAAAAGCAAGCTATTATTGATCCTAACTCCATTGACTTGCACTCAATAGGCGGTTCAATGTGGCACGGCCTTAAGGATGTTGGTCACATGCTCAATACTCCTGTGAACCAGGTTAGACAGCTTATCAATGGCATCGGCAACGGTGGTTTAAACGATAGAGGTTTTGACGCAGGTGTTCAGCTCCTTGGTGAGGGGATCGCCACCGACCAAATTCTAAAGAATAAGTTCGATACTAGCCTTAAAGAGCAAGTTAATAGACCAATCGATGCATTGAAGCAAAAGTTGAATGATCGCAGAACACTTCAGCAAAGAAAGCAAAAGTGGGACGCATGGCCCAGCGATCTGAAGGCGAAGATGGTAGGCATGCACGGACGCGAAGCTAACCCTATGCACCCTAACCACGATCTGTCGAAGAGCTACTCAATTGATGGTGATAATAATACAGTAGTATCTAGCAAAATTAACAATCTATCTGCTAGACTTGCTGCTGACAAGAAAGTTTGCGAAGATTGCGGAAAGCTTTGCGCAAACAAAAAAGAATGTAACCAGAACGTACAGGACCGTCGTCGCCAGCAGGCAGCCGATTCAATGTACAACGATTAAGAAAGAAGACAATGGCTGTTACAGACCCGAACCAAATTGGTGGTATCCGACCAGAAGATGTGAAGCAGACACCTGAGCAGATTGCACAGGTTAATGCTTACATTGCCCAGCAGAAGGCTGAGGAAGAAGCACTTGGTAAGGAACAGCCCATCGAGCTTATGGAATCAGAGCTTATGGGTGTATGGAAGCTACTACAGGAACTCCAGTACAAGTATGGCAACCGCAAGGGTAGCTTTGAGAACCTCACGTCTCTTCGTAATGAAGCAGATGAGAAGTTCCACGCACTTGGTTTTCAGGTTGTAGTCGACTGGGTTATGCCTGGTCTCATGCAGCTTAATGGTCAGGCTTCTCCTGAACCACCTACCATCACTATCGTTGGACGCGTTGACGGATCAGAATTCAATCCTGAGCAGAACCGTTACGAAACAGGTATGGGTATTGCCGATGACTACTACAGTGCTAAGCGCAAGTCGCTCGGTATGAGCAACAAGAAGCTCATTCTACCAGGGATGTAATCTATGGGCTGGATCAATTCTCTTTTTAGCGTAAAGACATCAGCTACAGCTGCTGATGCCTGGAGATCATTGATGCAGCACGCTATTGATAATCAGCTCGAGATGCACTTCGATTACCCATCGTCTAGCCCAGGCGGTGAGGTATCGAGGCGCGTAATTCCTTCAGGCTTTACTCCAGAAGGACACGTACGAGGCTATGATCTTAGCAATGGTATGTGGAAGAACTGGAAGCTCAATAAAATTATTGGCCCCAGCGGTAATGGTATGCAGCCTAGAAGCATTGAGCCACCTGAAGACATTGGTGACTCTGGTTCTAATCTCATTCCTGGTCCATCACGACCAAACCCAACTGATTTTAATCCCAAAAAAGTAAAGATTAATATCGATGCACCTTTGAAAGCAGCTCCTCCCACTGATATGGAGCAATTCATCAAGAATAATTATGCTGATGACTATGAGCATCCTAACGTCAACGCATTCAGAGATGCTAAAGAGAACGGTCAGCAGGTAACGTTTGAGCATGAAGGTGAAACTCACACGATTATTCCAAGATCAATTAATGATTTTGGTAGATCAGTTCCCCACAGCACTGTTCAAGGATACTGCACACAACACGGTAAAGAAGAAGTAATAACTCCATTTGATATTAAATCAGTTGGTGTCATCGAACCACAGTCACAAGAGCTGCCTACCCCTTCTTACATTACTCAGCGTTCACTAAGAGAACAAGAACTTAAGAACAACGCTGAAGACTTTAAGAAAGGCATCGACCTTACTGTTCAACCTGCTGCAGTTGAGCCAACACATGAAGAGTATGAAGAAGCTCGGGCAAGTGATATAGACCCTGATACGTTTGATAAGGCTACGTACAAGCGTGTTCGTAATCTTGGAGCAACTCACCCGCAGATTATTGAAGCAATATCGGCTAATAAAATTCCTATTGAAGACTACGAAGATGCTTACAAGACTGCATTGAGCAACAACGATGTGTTTGGCATCGATGCTACGAGCAATGATACGCATGTGAGTGCATTGGGCTTGGCCAATAAGCGTCAATCTGCATACAATGAGACAGTTAATTCTCTACGTTCTATGAGAGCTGGTGGGCAGGAAAGCCCAGTATCATCGTGGACTCCATTGAGCGATGATGACCATAACTATCTTGCAGAACAGCTTTTTGGCCACCACATGGCATTGAGAAACTATAAAGGTAAGCATGAAACACCACACCTAGAAGTCCCAGGTGGACGTCGTGCCCACGAATGGGTAATGAGCGAGTGTACTAAGCTAGATCCATCGCTAAAAGCTGGCATGGGCGCAAGAGATTTTTATGATAGTAGCATGATTCTTCCAAATGATAATGGTTGGAGCACTGGTGGATCGTCTAATCCAACAAACAATACGTATACTGATGTCGCAAGAAGCTTATTGAACCACTATACAGCTACTGGTATGCGCGCCAATTCTATCAAAGATTTTATTGTCAATAGAAGAAAAAAGAACGCTGTCCTTAATATTGCTTCGAGCCAATTTTTCCCATATGAGTACACACCAGAAAAGTATGAGGAGGACTAATGCTTACATTTAATTCTAAGATTGCCTCCAATGAACGACCAATGAATGGCGTTCTACACACTGCAGTCCCTAAGCTACTTGTGGCATGGGACACCGAAACGACTGGTACTGATTCTGGTACCGATAAGAAAGAAGGATCTAGCGAACCAATTTCTTATGGTCTTGTAGCTTACCGTAACGGTGTTGAAGAGGCTGCTCATCACTTTTTATCGCAGCCAACGAGCTATGATCTCCCAAGAGACTCTGGTGCATATAGAGTTCATGGTATGTCGCCAGAAGATTTGGATGATAGTTACGCAGGTTCTTTGATTAGATCAAAAGATGGCACCGTAAGAACACCTGCATTGCACCCACACGTTGCGTTGGATAAAATGCTCGCTACCTTAGCTCATTATCAAAGCCAGGGTGCTGTTTTTCTTGGGCACAACTTAGACTTTGACTACCGCATGCTACACAGAGCGCACAGAATGTTTTATGGTAGGGCTAGACAAAGAATAAGCCCTCAAACTGGTTCAAACTTGCCCATCCTAGCGTCATCTGGTTTTGATATTGATGCCGCAAAGGCAAGAACGATTGACACATACGCTCACGCTAAAGCTATGAATGAATTTGGCCCACCAATCAAGAGACCGCCTAGTGGTCTAACCGTGCAACTATCAGATGGCACAAGAATCGAAAATGCGGTTCAAGATTATCAGGGCAATTGGACAGCTCCGAATGAAAATAGGCCATCACAATCACTAGAATCTTTGTGTAAGCTATATGGTATTGTTCCTGGTGGTCACGATGCCCTGGAAGACTCGCGTGCCGCAGCACAATTGTTCTTTGCACAAGTCGGTAAGAATCGAGGGGGACGATGAGCTGGAACCTACGTTACGCTAGTGAGAGTGGTTTCCCACACGAAAAAGCATATATTTGCACTGGTAAAGGTTGTAAAACCTGCAAACTTTATCAAAAGCATATAGAAGACAACAAAGATGAGACTGGCAAAGTTATTGACCAGGAAAAGCATGACAGTATTAATAACATGTACAAAGCACATACTTTTGTAAGAAAGCAGGTAGCAGAATGAGAAAAGTATCAAGAGCAGATGAAACATACGATATTAATTATCGTACAGCTGGCGAAAAGAAAGAAGAGAGCAGCAAGGGCTTTAAACCACCAGCAGGTGTGCAGTCTGCTGCTAAGCACGCATTGGAATTGATCTCTAAAGGTAAAGCTGGCGATGGTTTTACTAGCGTAGGCCGTGGCCGCGCTCACCAACTCGCTAACGGTGAGACAATTAGTCTTGAAACAGTTAAGCGTATGCACTCATACTTCTCACGCCACCGCGTCGACAAGAAGGGTAAGGACTGGGACAACGACAGCCCCGGTAAGGTTGCATGGCTTGCATGGGGTGGAGACGCCGGTGCATCATGGGCAGCTAGCATCGTAAAGAAGCATGGCGGTGGGGACGACAAGAAAGATGACTAGTTTTAACGAGCGTTACGCTAAAGAAAAAAATAAAAAGAAGGATCACTACCAGTATATCAAGAAGCGTGGTGACCAATGGGTCATCATCCAAAAGGGTACCGGTAAGGTGCTCTCTCACCACGACACGCGTGAGAAGGCTATTGCTGCATTCCATGCAATGATGGCCTCTAAGCATGGTAACATTAATTTAGACCCAAGTGACTGGCGTAACCAGTACATGGATCTCGACGCAGACTGGTAAGATATGGAATGGTCAGTACGCTTTCACATGGATAAGAAGAACTGTGGTTGTGATCCAGTACCTTCGACGCGTGAAGAGCATACAGCAAAAGCTATCCAACTACTAAGATCGGGCGCCGATGAAATCCATGTCGACCATCACTTCAAGCATGGGGCCGGAGACTTCGACTAGTGCCTAAAATACTTACAGACAACATATGCATATGTGGTTGTGAGGAACCCATTGTGTCAATGTCTAAGATGTCTACCGGCTTATATAAGCATGGTCATCAAAATAGAAAACCAAGAAACATGGTGGAAGTTGCATGCTCTTCATGCGGTTCACCCATGTTTAGATGGCCGAGCCATGTTAAGAAGACAAACATATGTTGTTCTATGAAAATTAGTATTACGTGTGATTGTTGTGGCGTAACCTTTGATAGATACAAAAGCCAAATTAGAGATAAAAATTATTGTTCTAAAATTTGCTCAAATAAATTAAAACTATCTTCTGATGAAACAAAAAAGAAGATGATTCTTGCTGCTAAAAAACGTTGGTTGGATAGCCCAAATATGGTTGCTACCATGTACAAAACAAAACGTGGCACTCCTACTAAATACAATGGTATACAGATGCGCAGCAAATTAGAAGCAAGGTATGCTAAGTATCTTGATGACAATGGTATAGAATGGGTATATGAACCTAAACGTTTTTGGTTAGAAGATATACAGACCACATACATGCCAGATTTTTATTTACCAATCTTAGACGAGTATACAGAAGTTAAAGGTTGGGACAATGGCCTTGAAAAGGTAGAATCTTTTAGAAAACTTGGGTATAAAATTAATATTATAAGAAGTAAGGATATACCTTAATGTCACCCAAAATAACTAAGAATAGTAATGCAAATATCCTACGCGGCCAAAATGACTTCTTCGAGGTTGCAAAGAAATCTCTCAAAGAAAACCCTGACATCCCTGATATCGTCACGTTCGCAGAGCACCCAGAGTTCCTCGGCCGTAAGCTATATCCTCGTCAGAAGACCTTGCTTCGCCTCATGTGCCTGGAGACAGAACACATGACAGACTATGACTATGAAGTCATTGACGAATGGACG